>Ga0181577_10001187_pt1 | contig 21187 bp, 22 predicted proteins | sample 101ome_21_FD_132468 | JGI IMG/M metagenome (GOLD analysis project Ga0181577, IMG submission 132468) | Coastal salt marsh microbial communities from the Groves Creek Marsh, Skidaway Island, Georgia - 101413BT metaG (megahit assembly) | ecosystem: Environmental > Aquatic > Marine > Intertidal...
GTTTACACCAGCCCCAGGGAGACTGGGAGGGCTGTCGGTGTACGACCACATTGGAATCACTTTGTACTGGCCTTCTTGACCAACAGCGGTCGGTGGTTGTGTGGTGGCAAGAGTTGGGAAAAAGGTATCGGATACCGGCGGCAATGTGGGAGGCAGAGCCATCATAGCGACTTCGGGGGTCCACCCGGGCATTCGGTTCTGGTTGCACACGCACACCGACTCGTTGTAGTGTGTGGCATTGGCCACTGCCACCTCGAGTGCATTAATGATGGCGGTGTCGGCTGTGGTGTTTCCTGTGGTCCACGCCTTCGTCTTCTCATTAGCCACCGTGTAGTTGGCGTCCTTCCAGTACGTTCCATACACACACCAGTTCTCGGCCGTCGACCCAATTGGCTCACAATTATTCGGGCTCTTCGAGACTGGATCTTGAGCTTCGCCCCACACACAGTCGGCTTCTGTGGTGCACTGGATATACTTGCCGTTGTTTCGGCACTGGTACCCGACGTCGCAATTAGACGATTTGACGCAATTTGCCCAGCGCGGCAACTTGTACGCTTTGTGAGATTCACACTGGCTGTACGACGTGGTGTCGGGGACAGTAAAGCAGTGATCCATTTGTGGAGCTATTGCCGTTGCTGGGGTGGTAGAACCGACTGAACTCCATGCCGCCGTGCAAGAAAACGCGGTGATCCCCCCAGAATACGCCTCGAGGTACTTGCCGTAGTCGGTGCAGTTGCACGTTAAGAGGGTTGGGCTCATTGGGTACTCTACCACCATGGGTGGCGGTGCTGGGGATCCCGCCAGTGTCACGCTGAACTGACATATGGTGGTGGGCCGGAGGTCGGTCGCAGCGGATCCAGTCGGACAATCAATAATGTTTTGCATTGTTGGCATCGCGCACCCGTTTACGTATGTTGGTGGCTGAGTTGGTGCAGCGGTTGGAAGGCCGATCGGTGACGGTGTTGGAGGGTGAGTGACATTGTACGAGAACTTGGCGGCAACACATGCGTTTGGATGGCACGAGTCGTCACATGTTCCCGCCGTTGCCTGGTGGTAGACAGTCGAGTCGGCGCACAGGCATGCAATGTACGGTTCGTGGGCCCCGCACGGTATCGGGTAGTTGAGGGTGGCGGTGGTTGGAAGGCATCGCCTAAAGAGTTGATTGTCGGGTGATGTTGGGCCGCTAACGGTGGTTGTGTCGTTGCACAACCAAATGTCGAGGAACTTGAGGGACGGCACTGGTCCTGCGCTCACGTTGACCCACACCCACAGCGGGGCGGACTCACCAATCCGCTGGATTTGACCCACGATTGAATTGTAATGGACTTGCCACGCCTTGTAATTCGAACCGTAGTTACCATAATCAGTTGTTGGAACCAGGACTCGATACGGATTGTCCAGCTGGTTGGATCCACCCGGTGGGATTGTGGCCGCAGTGCACCCTATTCCGCTCACATCTGCGTCGACCAGTGCCCAATCGCCCAGCATGGCCTCGGGTTGGCCAACCGCCGCAGCGGCCGCCACAGCACAGACAAGCATCTCAGCACCGCCACTCTCTATGGGAGACCCTTCCGCAAATAAGCCCAAGCCGCCAAAGTGGACACTCAAAACTGAAAACGTCGGCGACGCGATCAAAGTCGCTCGGTACTTGGCGGTCGTTCAACGCATCAACGCAATTCATATCGTCGAAGCCTTGTCGAAATCGTGTGATCTTGTGATTGATGGGTCGTTCATTGTACTGCCAGGAACACACATTGTCTGGGAAGCGTCCGACACTCCCGACACAATCTCAGCTCCTGTTCTTCTTTTTCACGTGCTGATGGTCCAGCCTGTGCACGTCCACATCAGCTACATCTGGAGCCTTGCGGGGCGATCACCGCTCAACATCGTGCAGGCTGCGTTCCCAATTGTCGCCGAATGGTTCCGTGATGTTACGCTCAACCCGCCGTTGATTGATTCGGCACTTCGATTTGGAAGGGGCTGCGTTCAGCGAGTGATTGCATACGCGGCATCCCGATTACGCATACTATGCCGCACATACCGGTAAACTGACATTGACCCCAAGCCTGGTTTCTTTGCCGTTGCTTACCCGGACTTGTTTCGCAGGGAAATGGTGAACGCCATAAACGGAACGGTTACCGGGGCTTGGCACGTGACGGCGCCGTCTCGATTCTACAAGGTGCTGCATCAATGTATGATTGAGGCGCCAACACCGGTGGCAATTGTCCAGTACGAACCAAAGGGGCCGGTCCCAGACATTGTGTTGGACAAACAAGTCGGCTACGTATTTGAGCCGGCTAACCGAGTCGCAGATAGGGTGGTCGTTCTCATTCTGGTTCTGTTTGCTGACCGTTACAATTATCTGGCCGAGTGGTGTGCCAGCTCGCCAAGTCAACGGTCAACAGCTGGCGTCCCAGACCAGATTGCAAAGCTGTTGGAGCGGTTCAGAACCGCAAGGCACACACCCATCAACGCACCTCTGCACTACGGCGACGATGGCGGCGGCACCACCAACGAAGCCGATCCTTCTGGATCACTCGGTAAGGCGCTTCTGTTCGCTTCTGCTGTCCTCCCGTGCTCACCCCCTCCTCGTTCTCTCCAGCGGCTTGCAGAGATGACTGAGGAAACGATGGCACGTTTCAACGGCATGATTGCGGATCACCCAGAGTCGCTGGCGGCGATTCGGAAGGAGCACGACCTTGTGTGGACCCACGGGCCCTTCGGGGAGTACAACACAATCAAGGTTTTTCCTGTCAAGCGCCACAAGAAGACGGGGAAGCTGGTGGACCTGCCGTCGAGTGATATGTCGGGTCCGGGAAAGATGCGGATCAGGTTTGCGTACGGGCAAGTGGGGCTACTCACGCAGACGCCGGAGAACATGACCAACCTCGAGCAACCGCTCGAGAGCGTGCTGTTTATGCGTCCTGAGGACGAAGGGTACGATCCGGTGATTAGTGCGGCGTTCACCGAGGAAATGGAGTACATAAATAACTTTCTCAATGAGCAGCGGGTCAAGTGAGCTCCCCTTTCTTCTTTCTTTACTCCCGCTCATTGGCAGCTAACACATCGGTTTTTGTAGGTACCTGGCCGAGCACGAGCACGAGCTAAACTACTTCCCGACACTTACCGGCAAGTCGCCGAAAGAGATCGAGGAGGCGCTGCTTCACGCACTCGACGCGGGGCGGAGCGACCCACTGGCGTACCGCAAGTACCCGGACAAGCCAAGTTCGAAGATTCTTGAGCCGGACTGGACTAAGCGGCACGCCGACGACCCCGAGCGGCGCGTAAATCGGCTGTGCAGGCTAAAAATAGAGGCATTCCGTCAGTTCTACGTCGACCACCCAGACGCACCACGGCGGATTGAGAACAACGAGGGCATTGACAAGCTCGAGGAAGAACTTGATGCCTCGCAAAAGGGCAAGGACAAAAAATTTATGAAGCTGCACCTCATCCGGCACGCCGACAGCAAGGGTACCACGATGGACCGTGTCGCGATGCTGTCGTCTGAGATCCGAGGCCGCGGGGCCGTGGTGTCGGCGATGTGCGAGATTGGTGCAATTCGTGTGAGTGTGTTTGAGTCCAAGAAGGCCAAGGGCGGCAAGAAGGTGAAAAAGCAGGCAGCGGACGACTTCAAGAACGTCAGTGTCGACTTCAACCTGCTCGAGGTCCACTGGGCGTTTAACGGGCGGCCGTTTGGCGCGTCCAAGCCGACCATCCACACCGATGTCACCTCGATCATGGGACCTGCGCCCGGGGCAGACGGTGGGAGCCTGTATGTCAAGTCGTCGAAGCGGAAGGCCTCCGAAAGTGACGACGAAGCTCTCGACGCCGCAGTGGCGGGGGTAGACGTTTCAAACCTGATGGATGGACGGCCAAGCAAACGCTCGCGGGAGAACAGTCTTGAGCGCGCCGACCCCACCGACTGATTTTGTGTCTTCATTTTGCTATGTACAATATACAACGAAGAACCATACTGAGTAGTTTAAGTGTGTTACCGCGGCCGTTCCAAACTAGTGGTTAGGATTAGCTCCTTGTAAGGGCGTGGCCAGGGTTTGAATCCCGGTGGGGAAGAATGCTCAAGAAATGACATCGCGGTGAAGTGGGTAGTACCGCCGCGCGCACTCAACGTATACATATAACATTTCACCATTTTCACCGACCGTGATTGTATTTGGGTCAATTAGACGTGTACCCATCTGGCGGTTGTTGTAGTGCGCATGCGTGTGTGTACAGAGTCGATGCGAGGATACGATAGTGTGTTCATGATCCGCTTGACAGATGTTCCGATCTCGTCGTTACCTGCGACGGCGTTCACCATATCCGCCCCCATTCGTGTGCAGATATTTGCCACTAGAATCGTCGGCAGAGCCTCTCGGTCAATCGCCCAAGGGAACATGGCGTGACCTGTTCGAGCCCGGTACGATGCATCCGCAAACCGTATGGAGTCCATGATGAGTTTTGCCTGCCGGGTTGCTACCGCCTGGCACGGTTCGACGGTGATGCTTTTCATGAAAGACTCTGGGGATTCACCAGCGTTGATGGTGGCGTTGTAGTACGACACAAATGGGGTGTCGGCACCACACGCTACCATCAGCCCAGTGACGGAGGCTTGCTCGACAGCTGAGATGAGTTGATATCGCCAAACCAAGTCCATGTCAACAACGCCGTGGCTTGTGTTTATTTGAAATCCGCACGCAACCATTGCTCCGACCGCACACCCTGTGCGTTCGATGTGCAGAGTGGCTTCTGGGACAGTCAACGAGACCATTTCGATGTCACGGACCGGTGAAAGATCGGGGATGCGTCGTCGGTCTACAAAGATTGCGTGTGTGATAGGCACCTTGAGTCGGTTCAGGATCTCACACTCGAGGACAGCGTCTCCCGCGCCATAAAACACGATGGTGGACCCGCGAATCACCCGTGTAATGATGGGAACAAGGACAGCGGCCTCCGCCGCATAGTCGCGAGGCATGCCCACTCGCGTGCTGTGAAAACGAAATCGACCTGTTACCACGAAGAAGAAGCGACGACAGTGAAATATGGATCGGGCGGCGGGCACCCTTCCCCAGAAGAACGCGCGCACTTGACTTTTTAATTCTCATAGAATTTACAATAACGTTTCCTTAATATTAGTGGACGTCAGAGGAAATACTACTGATTACAAGGTACCAAAACCCTGCTAGAGCCCGATAGAGCGACGTTAATGTGTTTCTCATACGTGTCCGTCAGTCGAGTAGTGATGTCCATGACAAAAAAGACCCCGACGAGATGTTCTGCTTTTTTTTTAACCCGCGATCGTCTGATTCAAAGTCAAATGCGTTAATCACTACGCCACGGGGCCGGAAGTTGCACTAAAGCCAAGGACTATCAGATAATCAAAACCACCCGGGAGGCAGCCCGGTTTGACGGTAGTTCCATTCCATCGGGGTCCATCCACTCAACAAATCCGCCGTGCTACAATGATAGGGGCCCAGCTGACCAGAACACCCAGCGGTTTGGCCGCGGTACAGTGGATGGAATATACCCTGGAAGTTCAAGATTCCTTCGGAGATCCCGAGGCATGCGGAGAAAGTGCGGTGCTTTATTCAACGCACAAGCGCGGACGGAGCGGTGTAAATCATGGCATTACCCAGCGTGCAGTGGATATGGTGCGCATGCGAGTGTTCTTGATCTCCAGGGGGTGTGCCATCGTGTCGGCCATCCATTCGCCGTCCGCGTCTTGTTGATCTACGTGGTGGAATCCGAATTGGCCGTAGTAGCCAAATCGAATCGCGTTTTCAATGGTCCCGGCAGCCTCGGCCTGCTCGTACTCAGAGTCCAGAATCTCTGCCAACGCCGCATCTTTTGCATACACCGTATGTGATAGTGCTTCAGGGTCGGTTACATCAACCCCAAACGCCACATTCGGCACGACATCCCCGCCGTGTTTGAGGTGGAGCAGCTGCATGATGTCGCGGAATTGGGTGGACCGAATCGACGGTTGTTTTGGTCCGTCCTTCTTCTCCTGGGTGTAGGAGAGTTTGAGCGGTTTGATCATCTCATCTGGCACCATCACGTTCCGGCTGAAACAATCATCGAGCACCACATTTGTGCACCCAAAGTTGTAGGCACACCACTGAATTACCAGCATCCCGCGAGGCCCCCACCGGGGCCACCGGTCAATGTTACCCTGAAGCTTGAACGCCACTTTCGCCTGTGAACTTGCGTTGTACACAAAGTCGGTGACATCGAACTCATAGGGAGCTTTTGCAAGAATTCGGGCCTGAATTACGGCTCCACCCTCACTCCCGGGAGGGCCTGTGATGATAATCCACGTCGACGTGCTGTTGTTTTTTTGAAGTGTGACGGTATAGACGACTTTGAGCTTTGTGAACTTCACTGTGATGACCCACCGGTAGATGTTGGAGCGAACAAACGCGGGGTACTTTTTCTGCACGAGGGGGCACGCCAAAGCCGTTTCAAGCTTGCCTTCTGCTACATTCGTGGTGCCCACATATGTGGACTCAACAGTGTCGAGCCATGCCGCGCCTTCATTGGCGGCCGCTGCCATTGCACCACTCTTCTCTCACGACCCGACACTTATAGACTTCCCAAGATACTCTAAGTGTCGGGTTTGTTATTTAACTACAAGCACGACATAATAACGCTGGTGGATGACAGCATTCACTCTCCGTGGTTGCACGGGCTGCTTGTCGTGGTACGGGCTCATCGTGATGGTCAGCGTGCACACAATGACAAATGGGATCGGCACTCTGAGCTGCACGCTATTCCACGCCTTTGCGGGTCTCGTCTTGTCAGTCGTGTCATCCGCGTGCCCATGCCCCCATGTTTTCATAAAGAAACCTTGATACGTGTGCGTGTTTGATGCGTGGCTTTCTGTGGCAGATACGAAACAGTCCCGTGCGCTCCGTGTACCAAAGCATAAACCCTTTGGGGCAATTCAACATCTTTCTTAAACACTCCTGCCATCAGCTTCGTTCTGCACTCCGCCCTGATGGCCGCGCGTATATTTGAGGCGGACAGATTCGGCACTGTGTGGACCAATGTTGGTTGTTACAGCTGGAGTGACATTGTACTATGCTACCGGAGTCAGCGATGCCATGAAAGGGTGGTGTAGATCGATGGGAGGACAGTACAATCGTAGAAAAGCAAGATGGCGGTTCCCAAAGTGGATAGCGGTGTCGGTGGACGACTTTAAGGAGAAGTACAACATGGCTGCCTATGCTGAGTGAGCTGTGCCAGCTGGTATGTCAAATCCTCGCAGTTGGTCTGTGGCAGGAGCCACACCCAATGCACAACGACACCGACGAACCCCCTCTTCCCAGTTCATGGTGGATTGGGGCGGTCTGGGTGGCGCAAGTGGGAACAGCGCTCGCAGTGCTCGTGACGACGGTTGGACCCTTGTGGGAGACGACGGTCTGAAGCGTGGGACTGTGTTCGTTCCAGCCGCTCTTCGAAGCAAGCCAACAATTCGGAGTGCGATGGGGCTGTCACCGGATCACGTGCCGGTCAAAGGCGTACTGCACGACCTGCTGCGGAATGGGGTAATTTTGCCGTATCCCGAAGTCGGAACACAGATCACTGTCACGTTCGGGTGCATCCTTGGTCCCCCACCCCCGCCGCTGAAAACCAAAAAGGTCCGTGAGATTGTGAAGAAGCTCTGGCCACTCAAGCCGAAGAAGTTGTCGATGTGGTTGTCGTCTCCACAGCTTCCAAACACGTACGGACTGCCGACGGGAGGGGCGGATTATCTCACGCCCGGCAAGCAGTACACCGGCAAGGTGGTGTCGTACACGACTACCAAGTACCCGCCCGTCTGCTACATCGAGCTGGACAAATAAAAAAAACAAAGTTGCCATGGGGAAGACTTTGGAAGGGTGAATGAGTCATAGATTCTTTGGGAAACTTCACTTGATGTCCGCCACAGTACAAAAACCAGACCCAGAAATGGTTTGAGGGGGGGGACTTTTTGCCTGTAGCGACAATCAGACTCGGTATGCATGCTTACAAAGATGGTTCGCGCTTTTACAGCCACAGTACAAGCTCGCTTTGGTTTGGACTCTATTGACTATGGAAATGGGGTGAACCCGGAGGCACGACCAATGTGCTTACAATGGGCGCGCGCCGGGTGAAATCAGAATCCGAATCATAAGAGCGTTTTTTATATTTGAAGAGAGTCACGTAAGCGTTTACGGTCCAGATAAAAAAAAATATGCGCGTTCGGGGGGTGGGTGAGAGACTTTATGAGCGATGGAGCAAGGGGAAGGGGCGCTCAGAAACAAAAGCGCAATGCCGGAAGGAACACTACGGGTGGCGACGATCAACGCAAATTCGGTGGGTACCAACCGGTTTGAGGTGGTGCGCACCTTAGACAACCCAGTCCTCAATGAGGAGTACGCCACCCTTCGAAAGCGGTACGCTGAGCAGGCGTCCACCACGATCCGGGTTGTTTCTGATGTTTTTACGGTGGGTATGCTGGAGGAGCTGCGTTCCGAGGTGGTAAAAGCGTTTGGGGTTGACGGCATCGATATCTTTGATGCTCAAGCGGCGCTCCAGATGGGACGCCCGATCCCCGACTTCTACGCGTGCAAGAAACTCGACAAGGCCCGGCTCGTGAGTCTTCTTCCGCGCAGTCAGTTCACCACAAACGGGTTTGTCACACCGGTGCCATCCGTGTTCTCGAAATCGGCGGCAGTCACGTTCGGCACGCTGTGGGGCGCTTGGATCGACTTCTTCTTTAAAGAGTCAACCGATGGCGGGGCCGGCCGACACTGGAGCCAGATCAAGCCTATCAAGCACTCCAAGTACCCCGACTTCCCGGCGGAGTGGGAGCCACTGAGTCGGCAGCTTCAGCTGCTGCACTCGGCCATCCACGATGTTATCTCGCACGTATTGTTCCGGGAGGCGGCAAAGGGACTTCAGGTCAACGCGATTGTGGCCGAACTCGATGCAGCGGCAAAAAACGATGAGCAATCTATTCGCCATCTTATTACCAACGCCGCCATTCACAACGACGTGGTGTGCGTTCACGAGGTGTCGATGCGGGTATTGAAATCACTCGACCTCGTCGATAACTTCACAATCCTGGCGCCGGCAACGGACGACGCCGAGACCCAGCTAAGTGCTTTGATTGTGCGGTTTCTTTCTTTTGCGACAAACGTCACAGATTCATACCTTGCTGCGGTAGCGCAAGTGCGGGATGGCGAGCTCGACATGTTTCCAAAGCTCAAGCAGAGCGCTCTCGACACGGTATGTGCCATTGCCTGTGAGGTGACAATCGAAGGAAAGCCACCGTTTGTTGCTGCGTCGATTCACTCGGTGTCGAACGGCAGTTCGTCGCCATCGGCAGTCGCAGGCCTCGCTCATTTCCACGACATGCCGGTCATCTGCGGCATCGACACCAACGCGACGTTTAATGGCGGCAAGAACGTCCGTCGGTCTGACCTCGACCGCTTCGCCGAGAGTGTTGGTGTCAATGCGACAGAGATTGTCGAGACCGTTCACCGGGAGCGCACTCACATCGTCCACCAGTTCAATAAGGCTGATGTTACAATCGAGCCAAAGGACGCCATCTACTTCAAGGGGCTGACGTGCGTCGAATTCAACCGCGACAACACCGGCAAAAGAGAGTGGATTCCAGACGTGTGCTTCCCCACCCACTGCTTTTCGTCCGACCATGCCATCCTTCATGCCGCGTTTGTGTTTGAGTAGCGACAAGTCAATACATTGAAAAATCTGTGTGAATCGAGGGAAGTGTCATTCACTTGCATTTTTACCCTTTGTATCTTCGAATAGAGGGGGGTGTCATTCATTTACATTTCTACCCTTAGTACCTATCTCTGGTCCAAACGACCACGGTACAAACACTTTGTAAACTTTTCTCTCCCTATAAAAAAAATACTAATTTTATATTTATGACGTCATAGAACCACAGAACCACAGAACCACGGAATATCCAAAACCTATAGTAGTGAGAGATTGATGACGTCATAGCCTATGAGTAATATACAGGCTCAGGCTATATCGTGGTTCTGTGGTTCTGTGGTTTTACCTGACGTCATCGTCAGGGAAATTTATTTTTTTTCTGTGCTAGTAAGATAAACACAAATAGTGATTAGATTTCAATTTTAACGGCATACAAGAGCAGCCAATAGTAGGCAAGGACGGTGAGCACCATGAGGAGGCGGTACAGTAGTGTAATATCTCCACTCGGTTGAATGGCGATGATCTCTGTAGCAACCAGCACGCTGAAGATTTGCACGAGAATCACCGAGCCGTCGTACAGCATGTAGTTAAGCATCTTGGCCGGAACGAGCAACATTTCGGAGATGTGCGGGGGTGGTGGCTCATCGTCAGACTTTTTCCGGGCGGCCTCAACCTCCTTGATTACCGATGTGATGTATTGCTGGAAGACAACCACGATACCGAGGGCGAGCACGGTGAACAGCAGAGTGAGGAGGGTGTTGTCGGTGACATTGGTGTCAATCTTGTCGGCGACCAGTTTGTAGGCGAAAGTGTAGGTGAGTGCCGACTGCATGGTCGGCACGAGGTTCTTGATCAACATGTTGACCGACATGGTAGCGTGGCTGTGTTTCTCCCCCTAACTAAATCGCAAATATGGTGATTGTTAGTTGCACTGTATAAGCCGAACGATTGACGGGTTCAAGTGTAGAGCAATGCGGTCCTCATATCAAATGGGGATGCACCTGATGCTGGTGATAGCAATGGCGGTCGTGGCGGTTTTTCAAGGGACAAACATGGAGGGTCCCGCAGCAAATCTGGCGGTTCTTGTGGGAACCTTGTTGTTTGTGATGCTGGGGGTGTGCGCGTGCAGCGAGAACTGCGCGTCGTCGTGTTCTGACCGGTACAGCGACAGCTTGGTGTGGATCGGGGACTTGTGCGTAATGATTGCGCTGGTGATGGCGGTCGGGGTGTTGTCGATGTACGCGCTTGATGCGCCACCGTTCTACGCGATGTTCCCGTTGGTACTGTTTGCGATTGGCAATGGGATACACGTGTATTCGATCTACGACGCACAGACGCGGGCGCGGGGCCGGTGGATAGGCAACATGCAGGTCCCGCTTCAAGAGATGGGACGGTCCGAGTCTCCGGGCTCCGAATCTGACGACGACAATCCTTTTCGCGGACCGCCAACAATTGGTGTGATCAAGAAACACCGCCGAACTGCGAGCAGAGTGACTAAGTTTGAGATAGAAGAGAATCCATTCGACGTGAACACACCACGCAAAAAAACCTTTTCGATTGGTGACGTGTAATTGCTACATGGACGATACAATTGAATTGGAGAGGGAGGTATAGTGCTTCTTTTTGGACTGGCGTTGCCACCATGCCATTCCGAGAAGGATGGTGGTGAACACCATAACAGCTATTTGAATCCAGCGATAGATGTCGGAAGTGGCAAGAATAAACACGAGCTGAGATGTCCACAAAACAAGTGAGCCGTTGCCAGGCCAGTCGTTCCAAATCATGTCGTAGACAGGGCCGACCACCCCCCACATCATCACGGTCTGGGCCACCTTGTCGTCTGTGTTGTCAAGGTTGTGGAGCATCTCCACAATGACCGTGAGCATCGCTAACAGGAAGAAAGCGGTGTACGTCTTCCATTGGCTGGCCTTAAGGGCGTACGTGAGTTCGAACGATGCGCTGTAGTAGACAATTAACACGGCAATAATGCCGTATGCCATGACGCCATCGGACGCCATCGGACTGTCACGGTATGTGTTTTAAAAGTCTCATATAGTGGTACAGTTCACCGAACGACCGTATAGATCTACAATCATCATGCTGGTGGTATTGGCGGCTGTGGGGGCTGACCGCCCAATGCATTCGCTGCTCCGCGATTGTTACAATTGGTACCCGCTGCTGCGGGGTGTATGCGTTTCCCCAGTAAATACAGACAACTGGTTCTGGCCGTGCAGTGATGTGACCGAAGAAGAAAAGAAGGGCGGGGAAGACAAAGCGGACCAAGTGCCCTCAAGGTGCCGAAGAAGCGCGCTGCTCGTACTCGACTGTATGATATCGTTTGCTAGGCCCCCAATGGAGCGCACACCCTCAAGAACAAGGAGCGGGTGGTGTTTACGGTGCCTCCAGCAGACTATGTGGGGAAGGGCACGACGACCACGGAGATGGCGAAGCTGGATTCAACGTCTGTAAAGGCAGACGTTTCGATCCGCGACGTCAATGGTCGCCCGGTCGGGGGCGGCTGGTGGATCTCGAGAAGGACGCCACCGAGATCCGGTTGTGTGGCGTCGATGATCACGGGCGGTACGCACTACAAACTCACAAAACGGGCATACAATGAATTGATTAAGTAAAGTTCTCACTTTGTCTTCATTTTATGAAAGTAATGTGCTTGCAATAGTGTTGCCCGTTCGGTCATGTTGTCTCTGTCGCTTCAATGTCATCTTCTTCGCCGTAACTGTCGTTTTCGTCTTCGCTGTCGTCGTCGTCCTCCTCTTGATCGACGGGTTCATACGGTCCGTCGGCGGGTTCCCCTTCCTCCTCGGTGGCAACGGTGTGCACCTTCCACGTCGAGTCTTTGTTGGCTGTCTCGATCAGGAAGTGTTGGATCCCATGTTTCTTGTGGACGACGACCATCAAGTCGGGGTCAATCTTGATAATTGACTGGTTTCTTGTGAGCTTCCATTTCTCAAGGGGTTGTCTCCTTTTCTTGCCGGCTCGGGCGCCACCGTTTGCCGACATGGGTGGGGTTTGAGGTGCTAAGTGGTTTTATCGAGTATATGTGGGTGGGCCAGTTGGCATTGTGGTGCACAATGTCGGAGTCCGATGATGATTCTACCGTGACGACGTGGCGCGATGCAAATCCGGCAAATGAGCTTGGCCCGGAGCCAGAGGTGATTTCGCTCGACACCACAAACGGGCACACCGAAGACGAAGTTCCGCTGTTCACGGCAAAGACTCCAAAAACGGATGTACCGTGGCGCCCGAACTTGCAGAAGGCAGTTGTCAGTTTCGTGGCGTGCTGCGTGTTTCTCATTATTTTTTTAGTGTTTTTGTTGGGCATGGGCGGCCCCTCAATCAAAAAGACGAACGACGCCACCAAAATCCGTCAAGCTTTGATGATGAGCATGATGGACACCTCTGCCAACCCGTGTGACGACGCATACGACTACACATGTGGGACCTACAACTCGCGGTACCTTGTGAGCTCGTAAGTGCTTGTATCGCGGCAGAATTGCAGAGACAATCGCGCAAAGCACTTCAGACTGTGTCTCACATACCCCCCCCGATTTTAGGTTGTTTGAGGAGACCCAGCTCTCGATCATCTCCAAAGCCAAGGAAGCTCACCCGGCGACATGGGATACGCTGTCGACGCTGCTGTCTGATGCCAAGAACGAGACGGTGTCACCGGCTCGTCTTGAAGAGATGGGAATCTACGGATGTGTGGACGTGGAGATTGGGCCGTGCATTACGGAACGGACGGTGGCGGCGCTGTACCTGTCGGCGCCGTGTGTACTCAGACAGCAACTGGGTAGCCGTCGCGACGATTTCTCACGTGACGATGGGGACGATGCGTGTGTGTCTGCCCGTCACGACCATGAGCCGGTGCTGGTGACGACAATTCCGGGAAAGCTCCCCATCGCGCTCCAGACACTAATCGCCGATACTGAGACTGCCGGTGGTCATGTGTGGTGGCTACCGCCGGCCGCTGGAACCACCATTGATACGTGGGTTGGTCATGCGTGTTCGAATGAAACGTACAGCGCAAATAACCAGTGGGGAAGGTACCTGAATGACACTACGGCGTTCAGCATGGCAACAACGTACTATGAGCTGGAGGCCCCACTGGCGACCCCGGACATTACAAAGCTGGTTGCAATGGTCAAGATGATGCTGATCGACTACATTGGTCAAACAACGTTTCTGGCAACAAAAGCAGCCCGTGCGGCGTTTGTGGAGCGAGTATCGACGATTCCTGTCAAGTTTGGCGGCGGCGGGGCAGGCGATCGGTGTGTGGTTGGCACGACATTGGTGAATTGCATGGCGGAGCGATGGTCAAATGCAAAAACCGATCTGCTGGCGCACACTACAATTGACCAGTACCGATGGGACCTGAGTCCTCTTGATGTCAACGCGATCTTTTCGCCACTGGCGGACGCGGTTTTCATTCCGTATGGAATTGCTCAGCTTCCGTTTTACTCAGATGAGTGGGAAGAATGGATGCAGATGGCATCCCTCGGCGCCGTGATTGCACACGAAGTAAGCACCCCCCCGTCGAGATGATTCTGTGACGTGCTAAGATATGCCCGCTTTGATGCGACTGAAGACTTATGAAACTTTTTTTTTTAGCTGGGCCATGCCATTCGACCCGAGTGGAGCTTTCCCGTATTCATCACGCCAGACGATCGAGCTGCGGTCACGGCGTTTGAGGACTGCATTTTGCGGGGCTTTAGTGCGTCTGGTGCGTCCGAGAACCGATTAGTGCGGACGCTGAGCGAAAACTGGGCGGATGCGGTGTCAATTCACACTCTTTTGCGATACATCCGTAGGGGCGGCACCGAAGTGACGCAGTACGGGCTGGTCATGTGGATGCAGACGTGGTGCGCCGCTGGGTCCCCGAAATACCGGCCGTTGTCGAGTGACAGTCACTCAACGGCTTTTCTTAGAGCGAATGGCACCGTTAGCTCGGTGATGCCGTTCTACCAGACGTTCGGATGCACGCCAAACACAGACCTCATTTGTTGAGTAAAGTCTCTATATGGGAAGTGTGTGGAGAGTCTGTGGATGAACAATGGCCGCGGCAGCGCCGGACGGCGATGACGACCCGTTTGACGGGTGGGATGACTTGTACGAACGCTACAACACGGCAGAAATCCGTGAGTATGTGCCCGAGCTACTACGGATGATTCTGTCGCGTGTCACGGTCTACCACAACACGGTGATGGTGACGGACCTTGCGCCTGATCCGGACGGTACTCGGTACCGGCTGGCCACCGGATGGCAGATTACACCGGATAATCACGTGTATGAATCAAACTTTCTGGTGGACACGGTCGCCAATGCTGTTGTAGTGTGGGTCCATCGACCCAACCTAAGCGCGCGGAGTGCCCAGCACAGGTCACGAGATGTTGGGGGATCACCACAAGTCAATGATGCAGCGTGCACTTTTATTGGGTGGATGATAACGGACGAATACGAGGACATACGATCGTCGCATTGGGTTGCTGGCGGTGGGGACCCGTACGTCGCCGACTTTGGACCACGGCTCTGGATTCCGGAACGGGTGCTAAGGTACCGAAAGTATACCGATGGTGAGTACGGTGCGATTGCTCCGTTCGAAGACCCCCGGGAAGAGCCGTCACCGGATGTGGTGCCAATAAACCCCAAAAAGAAAAGACAAAAGCGTTGGTACGACGAACATGAGTCGTCGCCCGAAACCCTTGCCGAGGTGCCGATGCTTCCGAGCGAGAAACGACGTAAAAAGAAGAGAGCTCAGAGAAGGAAGGTTTTGGATCTTGACGACTCTGATGCAGTGCCGGAGTGGAGCGGGCCGGACGACGACGAACCGCCCCCGCCATTTAAAGGCTTTGGGGAAGACCCTCCTCCTTCTCCGGGCGCTTCCGGCATTCCGGTGGCAATGGCAATGTCTGCGACGACGGCGCGGTGGGTGGCGTTGTAGGACACAAAGACGGCGCGGTCTGTGGTGCAAAAGTGACCCCGCACCACCACAAACTCCTCTTCTTCTGGGATTACTATTACAAAGTCGTCCATCATAGCACCCCGTTTATTGGGGGTACTAAAATATCACAGCGCTTCGAGTGCTGCCTGCGCCTCCTCTTTTTCTTTTAGTGCGGTGTACTTGGCCTTGAAGTGCGGATTGTTGGCAAGCTTGTCGATCTTTGTCCTATACCCTGTCCACCCCCCCGCCCCCTCTCCCTCTCTCTCTTTGCGCCACGATATGGATCTGTGTTTGAAATTCAAATACAAAATTTGAATGGCGTTTCCGAATAATATATAGGGAATGTGGTAGGATGGGGAAAGGAGATGGCGGGGGTTATTGCGGTGGCTGTAGTGGCCACAGCGAGTGCACGAATAGCCCCGCTTCATCAGTTATGTGGGGTAGAGACGGCGAGTGTGTGCGCCCACGAGGGGGATGCCTATCCCACCGTCTACGATACCGAGTATGTGTCGGGAGACAACTGCCTCCAGTGCACCACTGATCACTGCAACAATTCACAGCCGGCGACGGGGCTGATGTGCCGCCCGTGGCTTCGGCAGTGTGCGATGTGTCGAGATCCCACGATGAGGTAAGTCACTGACTGTCTCGCACTTGTGTTGGAAATGGACGTCAAAATTCACGCTTGTAGTGCGGCCGTTTGAATAAGCTTGGACGTCAGCTTTGTGTGCTTCAGATTCACACTAGTGTCAATGGGATTTTTGTTTGCGTGGTTTCTTTGCAGCATGATCTCAAACGACTATTCGATCGTAATTCGACCGCAGTGTGCGACGGCAGAGCCGTGTGAGGGGGATGTGCGGTTCACCAAGCCGATTGTGTTCAACAACCTGCCAAACATCAATATTACGACGGCAGCGTACTACAGCGACATTCCGATTGTGGCAGAGGTGTGCCCCTTGTTCACGTTTGTTGGTGCACGGGTCGTGTCAATCACAAATGTGAAGATCCAATGCTTGTCGACGTCCAATACCGACACGGCGCCTGCGATTCTGTTTGAAAAGTCGGCCGACCTTGATCTAACGCTCGACACGGTGTCAGCGACCGGATGGGTATTGTCGACGGTGCTTGTGCTCGGGGGCAATTTTGATGTGGTGCCCCCCACGTCGTCAACCGCCATGAGTGGTACCGCCAAGGCCGTGGGGGTCTCCGAATCGGTCTACAGTGACGCGGTGTCGATCACCATCAGTGATTACACCGGCACACTTAATGTGAGCGAGATGGACAAGTACAGTCGTCTGATCATTGCACCGGACGTTGGGGGCAACCTTACGATCGGGACAAACATGTATCTCGATGTCACAGACGCGTCCGAGCTCACCAACATCTTTGGCCGGCCGTACGAGACCGAGTTCAACACGGATGGCGACATGTATGGCTATACCCGGGACACGATTGACGGAACGGCCAAGCAGCTGTTGGCGTGGCTGAGTGTTGCGTTCATAGTGCTTGTAGGATTGGCATTGGTGATGTATCAGAACGTACTGGCACGATACCAAACCTACAAACGTCTAGAAAGTGAAGAAGGGTAAAATAAAAAAAACAGTAACCCCAACGAGAAATTCATTTTTCAAACCCGCAACCTTAAAATTAGAAGTCCAATGCGCTGGGCCATTGCGCAACGGAGCCTCAATGCGCATGCAAATAAAGAGTGTATATATTTGGCACGGTCGTAACTAAATTGCGAACTATGGGGAGCTGGTGGAGTGGTGATCGGCAGCCTCCTATTGAGGTTACCATTGAATCAGGAACGTCCTCGCCTTTGCGTCGGTCCCGGCGGGAAGGAAGAACTACACTGGCGCACGCTGACGCACTTGGCGATCTTGTGGAGAGGGCAAGGGACGGTGAAGTGGGCGAAGCTCATTCAATTAGTATCATTCTGGCGGATCAAGCAACGGCCGACAAAGAGATGGAACGTGTGGATGCCCGTGCTGCCGCCGAAAAACAATGGTGCACGCTTACTGTAACACGTGCAGCAAACAGCTCGTGGGGAGACATCCGCTTGACTTACACTGCTGTACGATCCAAGTAAAATATTTTTGCCAGCTGGTCATTTGAGCGGACAGTAGCCATGGCGGGGTGGAACTTGCGGGCGGGGGCGGCGGAGTGTGTTGAGTACCTGGCCGAGCACAAGCCGGACTTGCCCTCCGAATTCTGGCCCATGCTTGCACGTACTTTTCAGTTTAAGTCCCCACAGTTCACGCAGGCTGTTCTCGAGGTGTACGGGGTCCCCGAGTATCCCATTTTCGGTTCGGCGCCTGAAAGTCGGTTGAGCCGAGTGATTGACAGTGACAACGAAATTGACGACTGGGTGACCCCCGTAGATTCTCCGATGTCGTACCCTGTGCGGCCGTGCGACGTGGGATCGATTTTCAAGCTCACGACGTTCACAACTGACGATGACGTTGAGCGGAGCTACCTTCTGCTGACCGGCTTTGACCCCGACAGCGGCAACCACCAAGTTCAGTGGTTTTACACTCCGGAGCAGCTTGAGGAGTACGATCTCGACGCCAGTCACTACGACGTGCGAGACAGGGATGCTTTACAAGAGAAGACGGATGAAATTGAAGGCGCTGGGTCGGTGGTGTTGTTCTTGAGTGACCACCGTCAACGGCTGGGGGACTCTGAGACGTGGGAGAACGTCACCGACATGGTGCTGTGGAGCTGGCCGTCTGAGCCGGACGTTGATATCATCTATGCTCTGGGGACGGTGTCGATTTACGGCGACGACGTGCATGCCCCCAACTCTGGTACGGGGTGGTACGTCAACGCACTGCTGAGCATGGGCCGGGACGGCGGAAAGAAGATTCGAGACCTTCTTGAGACGCACCCTGTCTGGACAAAGGTTGACACCGATTACCACGAGGGGAGGTGCGCGGCGTGTGGGCTCAAGCGAACGCTCTCCATTCAATACACCATGTCGGGCGGACGGTGGAACGAGAAGACGATGGAAGTCGGGAGTGTATGCGCCACCAAGATGTGGGCTGCCTACCGCCTGTACAACAACACGATTGATTCACACACCCAGTCATTGCTTGAGGAAGCACGCTCCGCGCTTGTATTGTAATCACATGATTGAACATTTTAATTCAAAGTTCATTTATAAATTCCGCCCGCATCATTCGGGAGAGAGCGCTTGCTTGAATGCACCAACGGGCGCACTCGCGGTATGGAGAGCCTTCTTGAATGCTGGCACGGTAGTCCGGGCTGAGTCCGCAAACAAAGATTGTGTGGCCTGTGGCTTCTGAAACCGGAGCTCAGGGTCCACATACTTGTCGAGTTCGACGTGGTTGGCGTGCGCCCACGCCGTTAGCTCCTCGCACGCCTTAAAACTGCTCTCGGTGTCCTCGAATGCGGCGATAATGTCACCTTGCGTCGCCAGTGGAAGATTTTCTTTCTGAATTTTGACATGCACCTTGCCACTGTTGACGATGATCGTGTGGAGGTACTCTCGAATTGGCTCGTTCCACGCTTTCTTCAGCGTGTTGGTGATGGTGCGGAATGACCGCCACTTTGTCATTTTTACGATTTTGTTGACAAACGCGGTTTGCAGAATCGACTCTTCGGCAATCCCCTGTTTGATGGCTTTCTTAAAAGCCTTTTGAAGCTGCGCCTGTCGCTCGGACGGGCCGGGAATCCACACTGGAATCTTGGCGCCGATCCGGCTGTTGATGGCCGAGTCGATGTTGGCAGGGATGTTGGTTGCAAAGATTGTGAAGACCGGCTCTGTGTGAGTGTTGTCCTCGATGTTGATCATGAACTCCTGGACCACAGCGTCCATCGCTTGGTTCATCTCGCCGGGTGCGCCTCGCTTAGCTATCATCGCTTCGGCTTCATCCACAAAAATAATACACTTCCGTCCCGACATTCGAAACGCCAGGTAGATCCCCTTGATGATCATTGGGAGGTCAACGAGGTAGCCTCCCATGAGGTCGGATTGGCTCATCCCCACAAACAGTGCGCCGGTGATGGCCGCGGTCTTAAGAGCGATCATGGTTTTTCCCGTGCCCGGGGGGCCCCACATCAGGATGTTACGTTGCGCCGTATGGGAACCTCCGCCTCCCACAAACAACTGAGGGTTGTCAAGCGGCACGATGATGTTGGTCATAATTGTTTCCTTGGTCTCGACCATCCCTACGATATCACCCCAAGTGTCTCTGAAAAGAGCCATTTGAGGATTAGCAGAAATCACACTCCCGAGATCAAGGCAGAGAGGGAAACTTACACTTGTTGCGGATCTTTGATAAGATTCAAGGCATGTTGTGCCCAGGTTTTTCGGGCATCGAGCTTTGTGACCGCCGCTCGGATGTGTGGTGGGACGTCCCACGAGGGTGCGTCCTGTGCACGCTTGCCCTCGAGGTGCGACTGGATCACGACGTTGTCTTTTTTTTTGATGCGAGTCGTGTAGGACTCGGGTTTAGGTTCAGATGGTATCCCGGCTCTATAGGGGTAGAGAAAACCGGGGTTACCACGTTTTCGTGCTGCCTCCATGTGAGCCTCCTGTTCATCTATGGGGATGACCCCTTGCTGTACATCGAGTTCAAACAACTCCCCACCTTTTTTTGCAACTAATTCGTCTGCCAGCGCCTTCGCATTGGCCGCCTCCACTTTGGCCTCCGCCTTCGCTGCCGCTGATTCCTGCTGTTTCTTTGTCAGTTCTGGGGCTCCAAGCTTGTCATAGTCCTCGATGATTTTCCACCACGGCCTGGGTTTCGCTTTTTTTTTGGCGGTTGAAGAACCGGCTTTTTTCTTGGCATTGTCAAGGGCGGCGTTGACATCCTTGACCAACTTGATGTTCTCAACGGAATTGTGGTTGTACTTCGATTCGTCGAACGTAATGTTGTATTTTTTGAACTCATTTAGGTCTCGAAGTGCGGGGGCTCCCTTTTGAGCATCATCAAGAGCTTTGGCTTTCTTGGCTTCTTGATGCTTGCGTCGTTGCTCTCTCATTTGCTCCAACCTTTTTGCTTTATTAGCAGCATTTTGTGTTGGATCAGGAACATTGGCGGACGCTGCCTCCATCGTGGACCTTTTAGTCACCGAGGAAAACTTACGTATATATTTGAGCAGCACAACGCTGGTAGCACATGACGAGACAATGGAGGAGGTTACCGTCAAAGAACGGTTTGTCCACGGAGGAGTGGCTTTTCTGATTGCGTCGGTTCTGGTGTCATACTCGGCATTTGTCGGGTTTGGCGACAATGTGTTTGAAGCCTACACCTCGGAGAACTGCTCCAGCCACTACTTTGAAGACATAAACTCCATCCGGTCGGCAACGCAGGGGATCTGGCTTGGTGGATTTGGGTGTCTGGTGACGGCGATCGTTGGTATGTACCACAAGGTGTTTGAGCACGCGTACATTGTTGATGGCTTTGTGGTGCTCGGGATCTGCGGCATTGTGTTGTCCGGGCTTTTTGCTGTCCTCGTGGCACTCACCGGGACCTGTGTTGTTGAAGTATGCCGTTCAACAAA
>Ga0181577_10001188_pt1 | contig 21166 bp, 26 predicted proteins | sample 101ome_21_FD_132468 | JGI IMG/M metagenome (GOLD analysis project Ga0181577, IMG submission 132468) | Coastal salt marsh microbial communities from the Groves Creek Marsh, Skidaway Island, Georgia - 101413BT metaG (megahit assembly) | ecosystem: Environmental > Aquatic > Marine > Intertidal...
CGCCCCCGGTGTTTTAAAAATTATGGGGGAAGGGGGCGGGGGGGGGGGCGGGGGGGATTTTACGTGATGCCGATCCAGGCTTCGTCCATCTGAAGCCGCTGCGCCTTCAGCTTGGTGTTGAGCTCCTCCGCCGCCACCAGTGGCTGGTGGAACGCGTTGATGTTCATGATCACATCGAGACCGTACCTCGCAAGCTCAAACTCGCGGGCGTGCGCCTCAGTGGAAACCACCCGAGCGGCCGCTCGCTCCGGGGTGATCTGCGCCCCACCGCCAGTGACGGCTGGAGTGATCACGATAATTTTTGACTTTGTGACAATTTGTTGTGCCATTATGGCCTTGACGGGGTCAGCGCGGGTAGCAAAGCTCATGGCCGCCTTTCGCTGAATCACTTCCGCCGTGCCGTTGAAGATGTGCGTGAGCGACGTTGTGGTTCGCGGAGGTCCGCTGTGAACCGGCACACCACCGCCCATGTTCATGTTCCGACTGGTATCCGTCGAGTCGAGCATCATCTCCGACATAGCTTTGGCGAGGGCGGTTCCGACATCGAGTGGACCTCCGCTCCCGGAAGCACCGGCAAACCCCTGTCGCCCAGACGATTCCCCCGGGAAGAGGGCCTGGTTGATCGAGGTCGCCGGATGGTCTGCGGTAGTCATCGCCATTGTGACGAGGGTCGCTACGGTTCTGACAAAAGCTTTCTCATATACGATCAATCGCTTTTAATGTCGGCATTTCATACGGGTGTACGACTCTGAAGGCGGTGGTACGTGAACAACCCATGAGTAGACGTCAAAATCACCGGCACCACCGGCGTTTTGAACTTTTTCTCGAGAGCCGCTGCCGCCTTGATCACATGGAGTCGCGTCCTTTTGTACTTTAATGTCGCCGTTCCGGTCGCGGACGGATCGTTGATGATTGCCACCGCGGCGTGGGCAGTGCCGTTTGGTCGAGCACACACACAACTGAGACCATGCTTGTTGGTCGACACCACAGTTGACCACCCTTTGGGTCCGAGGGTCGCCATCACATCCGCACGATCCTTGGCGTGCTCGGGCACCTTGAGCAGTTGTATTCGGTGGTTCACCTTTGGGGCCCGGCTTGCACCCACGTGGGGCACGCTAAAGTGCGCCCGCTTAGCAAAAACGTCCGAACACTGGTACGACTTGACGGCATCGGAAGTGGAAATAACCACCCGTCCAACAATCTCCGGTCCATCTCCGATTGCCTCGCGGAGCCCAAGCATCCCAAACCCGGTCTGCGGGGGTGAGCCACACTTTAACGCCGGAGCTGGCCCCTGACCGTGATACAAAGGTCACTTACCTGAAGCTGGTGGTGGCACTCCTCAGTGTTCGGCAGAAAGTTGGCAAGTTTTGGAGCGCCGCACGGCAGTTTGTAGAGCTTCTCATGCTGAGCCAACGTGAATCTGCGAGGAATGAACGGCTTAGAAGACACTGGTGGTGCTATAATACCCGGGATTGCACTGGAGGGTGTGCGGTGAACTGTCATCTCCTCGAAACCGGGGTGTCAATCTGTGGAGGGTGATTACTTACTGGGTGCACTTGAGCTCCACCACCACCACCTTGTTCCCCTTGACACCAATAAAGTCAATCTCCGTTTTGATCTTGTGGGTGTCCCAACTGGCGCACACGGGGTACTGTGTGGCAACGTGCCGGAGTCCCAGATCATTCTCGAGGTGCCGGATGATCTTGTCGGCACGACCATCTCGTTGGCTCGCCGGCAGCTTCTTGCGCTTGCTGTAGTACCGGTGAAGAAGGTGGTCGGCGTAACGCCCAATTGCCAATCCCTTGCTGGCACTATTCTTGCCAGCTGGCCTGGGCACGTTAGACCGCCGCTTAAACTCGGCACCCCGCATCAACGTTTGTTTGAGATACTTTGTGATGCCAACCCCACCGGCAGTCGAAGGGCGATCGGCGTCCCGGATCAAACTCACAAGCGACGTGAACGACATGGTTAATGAGTTTGACAAATGTCTTGCTCACGATGTGATTGTTCACCTCACTCAAGTAATGATGGAGGATCCCACCGCGGACGTCGCAAAGGCTTCAAAGCGAGCGGCAGCCCAAAATTACTCAAGGCACTGCATCACGCACGACACAATGGCCAAGGCCGCCGAAAGTGTCGACGCCTTGGTCACGCGGGTGATCACTGCTGTCAACGCCACCAGGTGGTACACTAAGCACACCGGAGTAGCCAATTTGGTGGCCTCCCAACCGTGGAACGCCGCGGTGAAATGGACCGAGCAACCAGATGGAATGTGGATCCTCACAATCGACGGCAAGCCGCAAAAGAAGAGCACAGCAATAAATGTGAAACTCTATCAAGCCTACAGGGTAGTCCACCACCGAGCAGCTGAACTCTACAATTTGGCCCCCGTCGCCACAAGCTCTTCGGCCTCTCCGGCGGTAATCACTACAAAACTTCAAATGCACTGGGAGGAAGTCTACACACCAAAAGCGTTCAAAGAGCACGGCGAGACTCTTTACAAAGCCCTTCATTCTCTTATTCGCATACTCAAATAGATGAAATGCGCGACTTGTGTCTCAAACCAACGGTCGGAAGCTGTCAAACGCAGCCGCGAGCTTCATAGAAGCCGCCGTCCGCATCTCTTCCGGCGTGAGCTTGGCTGTAGATCCAGAGGTAGCGGGGGTTGCCGTTGGCATTGTGCTGGCTGAGCCGGTGATCAATTGGTTGATGGCAGCCATTCGCTCGTGTGTCGTGTCCCGAACCTTGTCCGACTCCCGAGCCGGTTCCTCGGCCTTCCGCTTTCGGTCGTTTGACGGCTGCTCAAGCGCGGCTTTTCGCTGAAGCATCTTGGTCATTGAGGCGGTAATCATATGTTGGCTCCACGCCGCCCGTACCACGTCCGGATCTGTGGTGGTCATGGCTTGCTCCTGGAGTTCGGGATCGAGTGCGTCGGCTACATCATCTGGCAGATCGGAACGAAACTGTTTGAGTGTGGAACCGAGGAACGCCGTGTTGAGCCGGCCGCTTTTCTCGGACGCCTCCACCTGCTTCTGGAGCTCGACCACTTGAGCCGCCTCGGCGTCTGCACGCTCTTTCTGTTCCGTCGCTCTCTTTGTCATCATATCAATACTTGCCATCAGCAGCTCGCGCTGCGCGACATCAGGATGTGCGGAAATTGCCGCCATGATCGACTCGCCACTCAGATCGAGCTCGGGCTTCGCAGCAGGTGCCGGTGGCTCGGCTGGTGTGTCGGCCGCTGACTTCAAATCCATCTCCATTTGGGTTGCCGATGCCGCCATGATTCGATACGGCCGGCGAAGAGTAGCCGAGTAGTCGTGGATGTCCCCTGTTTGTATCTTGCGCATATACGACCGCACCTTATCCAGCTCCGCCGAACTGTAGAGAATGTAGCAGTGAGGTCGAGCTGGCTCTCGAGTCAGCGACACTTCGTACGGTCGCATCCGTGATGTGGTCACCAGAGTCGTGAGGCTCAGCCCCGCCAGAAACCCGTTTCGTACCAGCCACACCACCCATGGCAGACCTGCGTGGATCTGACATTGTATAAGAACACGCCATTGTCAACCATTGATTTTTGTTAAAAAACTTACCTCAAACACCACATACAGTGCCCCGCTTGGTTCGATGACGTGGGCCTCGAGTACCGTCCCAACCGGCGACTTGGTGGCATGGCTCTCTCCGAGGTCGTGCAGTTCAGCAATCACCGCCTCTCGGGGAGCCAGCTGGCCATTACTCGCGGTCGTAGAATCAACCGCGTCGTGGATTCCAGCGTGCTCTACCAAAATTGGAGCACCGGGTAGCTCGGGGGCAAGGGAATAGAGTTGCTCAAGACTCAGAGGGTACCCCGCAGGTAACTGTCGATTCAACTCGGGACTCGGCGGGGGATGGATGATCCCGCAAAAGTACGCCGGCCCGTCGGGCAGCGGCATCCTCCACCACTGATCGACGCGCGAGACCTTGCAGACACGCTTCCGTTTACTGTTGCAATGATGCATCTGGGGGACCTAAATACATACTCGGCTACTGCAACAGCACGACCGCGGATCGACATCGAAATGTCAAAGGCCGCACTCGCAGCGCACGTCAAACGGCTCGGCTTCAAGGTCATTTCGCCTTGATCGATTCCACAAGTCGGGCAAACAGCGCCACACCTCCGTCAGACTCGAGCGCCGGGTCGGCCTTCTCTGCCCGCATTTGCTTCACCACCGGCTTCTTCTTTGACTTGCCGGCGATCCGATCCCGGTGTGTCTGTCGTACCCCCAAATTCTTAATTTTGTGCTTTCGTGGCATTACTTTGGCCCGCTTGAACTTGTATTCACTCACCTGCATGACAAGTCAATCAATAAACAATCACAAACACAGAAAAAGGAAAAGAAGAGGGACTCACAAGGTTTTTGAGTGGAGAATCATCCAAACTGTCGAGATGAGACGCCACCCGTTGTACAGACGTCTGCGTCACGTACTTTCCAGACGTCGCGGCTGTGACTGCATCTCGAAGTCCTTCGGGAAGCTCTTCCGCCTTCTCCTCAAGCAGCAGTAGTACGGAGCTGTGTTCGTCTGTCCACGACTCATCATCTCCTTCGTCGCCACTCATAGCCGTATCCAAGTGTAGCAAAAAGGGCGGTCCCAACAATTGCGCACAGCGCACTGTCGTCTGGATGATCTCGAAGTGCCCCCGTTGATCCATACATTGAGCCAAGCCCAAATAGGACAGAGAACGAAAGAGCAAAGATCCCGGCCGCCGAAAACATTACAAGTGATTCAATGCCACCAACCCGATCCATCATTCCGGCGGTTCGACCAGTAATAATGGCCACAAGAATCCCAGCGCCAATCGACACGAACGTATGAAATTGGACGGCAAACACTCCCCCAATGTCGTACGGAGTGTTGGCGGTAATGGACAGTAGTATGAGCACCCGTACCGACCAGCTGATGTACAACAATAGCACTGCGTCGTGTTCAGACAATGCCGCATACCGATGCCGAAGCTTCCACTGGATTCGAGATGCTGATGACCAGTACAACAGTACGAGTGACGTGTAGACAGCCGAAAGCGCAGCCGACGTCCCGTTTTGCATTGCGTAGATCCAAAACACTATTACAATTATGATGGCCGCAGCTTGTGCCCCAAAGAACAATAGCACTCGGAATGAAAGTCTCCACGTGTTCAGTGCCTCGCTTCCCCACGTGAAGAACTTGACAGGATCTGCGATGGTATCAGTCATAGATGATTCGGTTGTCTCGGTAGACTCTGCCGGACGGTGGACGCTATTGCCGTACGCAAACAGAATCAGAGTTGTTCCCACCACAAGCGGAGTAAATCCAAACGCATACGCTTGCACGTAGACTCGTAGATGAGCCAGCCCAATCATGTCAATTGTTTCGATGTTGTACAGTCCGTGGCTGTCCTGCGCGGCAGACCACATATTCCGCGACATGATCAGAAGCATGATGGCACAGTTGATTGGGACGTAGTGGTGGCTGATGCGTATCCAAGTCGATCGTCGTCGGCTCGGTGACACAATGTCGGTCGGGAGATCGCGGGTCCACATCAGCCATGTCCCAAAGTACAGCAGCAGCAACGCAATGATAAACCCTGCCGTAACGTGGTCAAACTCGTGGTTGTTAGGCTTGTAAAAATCAAGGTCCGTTGATACGTGGACGCCAATCCCAAGCGCGTACGCAGAAATGATGGAAGTGCCACTGTTGGTTCCGTTTTTACAGGTAATATCGATTGATGTCCCATCAATTGTCCACGTCCCCGTGTCAGCTGCATTGCAATCGTGAAAAACCGCACCAAGGTTCAAATTCATTGTGGTTGTGGATCCGCCATTTGTCACTGTGATCGGAATCGCATCGAGCGTCAAAGGACCAGCTATCGGTGTTCTGCCAAGGGAAATCATATGCGCCCGAAAGCTTTCGGGGATCTCCCCTAGGTACAGAAACGATTCGCCATAAAAGTCGTAAATTACAGAGACGTCCGTTGCTAATTCCGACATGGCCATCTGCATTGTTGGGATCGTGTTCGCTGCCGACGTCGTTGGATACGTCACCTCTCCCGTGATGTTATGGCCTGCCGTCTGATAGTGCGCATACACGTAATCGGTCACGGTGTGGTTATTTTTGATCAACGAAGAACTGCTCAACACCACTGTTGAGGGCATCGTCGTCACTGCATTGGATGTAAAATTCCAATAACATATCACTTTGGTCTTTGAACTACCGAGATACACGTTCCCCGACAAAATGATGTCGTTGGGAGGGATTTCTATTGGGGTCACCCGGTTCGACGCTACCACCAACACCAAAACAAACCACATCGTGTCACTTCATTTAGTGCTTACTTGTCTTATAGTACAGGTGGATGTGCAAAGGGAGGAAAGCATGGTGACAAAGAGGGGTGGGGGGCGTGTGTGTGCAGTCTACCGCTTCACAACCGGGCACGACAAAGCCGGGTTAAGCATCACCCGGATCATGTCCGTCTTCATTTCGAGGAGAGTCCCAAACCGCCGGGCGTACGGGTTTGTGACAACGGCTAGGTTGTCTACCCAGGGGTCACCTGTAACATTAGAGTGCATCTTAACCGGGTTGCCTTCCTTGAATTGTTGATTTTCTTGCACTCTTCTTTCATTGACAAAGCTGGCCAAGGTTCCCTTCGACTTGATGTGGGCTTCGCCAATCCCCATCATCGCAGCGGTTCGCAATGCGTCGATCGCGGCCGTTTTCATCCGGATGGCATGCTTCTGGATGTTAGCAATGCGGCTGCCAAACTCGGCGCTCGTCAGGACGTTCTTGGCCACTTCCATAGACACGCTCGCCGTGCGTGAGGGTTTGCCAACCAGCGAGTGCGTCGTTGGGTTGTACACACCGTGGGTTTGGCCGATGTAGCGGTTTAGGTATCTGTGTCCATCATCATTGTCGGTTTGCATCGCAGTAAACAGCACCGTGAGCGGGGCGGCAGACCCTTCCGGACGAAGGAGTTGGAACCATTTCTGGTTCTTGTTGAGTTTTCCGACAGTGGGATCGTCTGGGCACGCTGCCACCTTGAGTGTCGCGATCATGTTTTTGGCAAAATCCGCCGTACGTTTGTCTGTATCTGGAATTGTTTTCGCAATACCAGTCGATGCGTAAATAACGCTCCATGGATGGTCCAGCCAGTAGCAAGCCGCTCGGCTTGGGCGACCGGCACCGGTCATCTCTTCAACGTGGGGGAACGCTTCTGGGAACTCGGCAAAGTAGTTCGTCGCGGTGACCATCCACTCATCACCCCCGCGTCGCACATCTGCAAGGCGTGCTCGGACGGTTTCTTGATCCTCTTCGGATACGTCTGGGAACGCCTTACTAATCGCCGACGAAAGATCAAAGTGAATTGATTCACCCTGTGCTTTGTTCAGTTTTTTTGCTTTCTTAATCATCTGAGCAACGTCAGCTTGAAGCCCGGTGGCTCCCACCTCGATTAAATGCGCGTATTGATATCCGCTCAATTTTTGAGCTTTGTAAAACCGCGCAAAGTGTTCAAAATTTCCGTCGTTGACCCCAAGTTTGAGAATAACCGTCTTATTGTTACTTAATGTAGTCCAATAAAATCGCGCATCTCTGTAGTAATCAGCGTCTGTACGCCCCGCGCGGTTGATCAGAAATTCAAACGGTCCTGTAAACGCTGCCTTGTCCATGGCGTTCACGCACTCAACGAGAATTTCAGCTGCAGTGTTCACAGATTCTGCACGGATGCGAAGCTCGAGTTCATCCGAATCTACAAACCTTGGCCGAAAGCTGAACGACTCCTTCCAATGCATGTAAAGACTCTTAAGATCATTTTCGTTCGAATTCATCGCAATCAGGTGCAGAAGCGACCCGGCAATCTGTGTGTTGGTCAACAATGACGAAAACTGTCGCTCGGGGTACCGGGATGGGTCGACCCATCCAGGAATGCTCGGTCTGATGTTCGGGTTGTACAGCCCCGTGACAGAAAGTTTTTCAAAGCTGTTAAACACCCACGACGTACCGTGGTCATCACCGTATTCACGGAGCGTTTTGTTGTCGTACTCGGCATACTCAGGAGCGACTGCATTCACCGCCGCAATCGAAAGTGTCATTGCCGCTGATTCAACGGTGCGCCAGTTTGGGGGGGGGTACGCATTCGCGTGCTTCCCGACCGTCGTCAGCAGTCGAGGCAGGTACGCTCTATCCGTCTGTGTAAACTCTTCATTGCTTATGCTTTGTCTCTTCAAAATGTTGATGTACTTTTGTGTGATCGTGTCGTCGTACGATGCCGTATGGACCGTACGGAAGTAGTTGGCAGCAGCAGCGTTGAGTTGCGCCTTAAGTTTCTGGTCAAGACGAGTGAGTTGGCTGTTGAATGCTGCGGCCGCGTTTTCCCACGACTTAACACCCGGATCGTTTGCCTTGGCGATCAACACCGCAATCGCCGATTCAATGTCTCGAATCGAGGGCTTGCCATCGCGGCCATCCATGTACTGATAGAGCCCGCGCAGTCGCGACTGTTCGACCTTAGACAGCTTGAATCCCTGCTGTGACCGCACAAGGAGATCCACAGACGCCGTCGAAAACGCCGCCGGTGCCTTTCTCCCGTCTTCTTCAAGGTGCTCGTTTTCGTACATCAGAGTGTTGTACTGCTCGAGGAGCATCTTCATTCCGGCAGAAAAGTTGTGGACTCCTCCAGGAGGGGGGCGCAAACCGATCGCGTTGAACAGTTTGTTGTAGTCCTTTTCAAAGTTTTGAAGTGTCGTGTAGCCAGCCTCGATAGCCTCTGGGGGCACAATCGCATTGTCTTTGATTGGCAACCCAATAACCGGTGACGAAAGAAGTTTCTGGAGTCCCTTGTTGATTACTTTTACCGTTCCCACCTTTTCGGCGAGGTATTCAATTTTTTCAATCAAATTATCCGGTATTCTTAAACCACGTTTCAAAGCATAGATGTACTGCTCAGAGAGTTCTCTAAGCTCGGCAATGTCCTCACTCACATTTCCCTTACCGCTGTCTCTTGAATCTTTGAGAAGGTCGATTTCGCGGGCGAGCTGCTCAATGATGTTCCACGTGTAAGCGATCGGACGGTTCGTCTCATTGATGACTGCACCGGTGTCCATGGCATGACGTAGTGCGTTTATCGACGCCACAAAAAGGTACTTTGCAGGCCCGGCTCCAAGAGCTTGGTCGACCACATCTCTCGCCTCCATTGAGAGTGGATTGTCCTCATCTTCTGCATCTGCATAATTAAAGAGCTCAAAACCATAGTCGCCCGAACTTGTCATGTAGATGATGCCACGACTTTTCAGCTCGTCAAACACTTTAGGCTCTTGGTCATAAATCCACTGCACCTGCTGTTGGAAGTTGGGAAACATGTAGGCGGCGTTCTCGTAATTGATTCCACCCCCGACAATGTTTTCAGCGACCGCATAAAGGTACGCACCAGGAAGCATCAGCCAGTTGTGGTCGCCTTCAACGTCGCCTGGGATTGGGTCGCCGTCACTAAAGCCGCCGAGATGAAGCCCGAGCTGCGAAATCATCATCAACCGGCTGTTCATTTCAGAGCGGTCCGCCGCGGTCATTTTATCGTACTTACTTTCTGAATCAAATCCAAACCCGTACGGATCAAGTTGAAGATCTTTCATCAACTTGAAGTACGATTTCCATTGGGGGTGTTGTTGAAGATCTTCTTTGTCAGCCCCGATGAATTTGAGGTACGCATCAAACTCCGGGTCCCGCTCACCACCGGTAAAAGCCACGCGAGCAAGATCGAGCCCTCGACCAGGGTTGACCGGAACGACAATCGGGACGCCTCCGTCAACACCCTCTTTAAACGGCCCTTTGTTGACCGTGACCGCCGTCGGGTTTGCGTCAATCTTCATGCTTGTCAGGCTGTGGGTATTTGGAGGTCTGCCGCCGTCATTGTACCGTCCGGGGTCGCGAAACGACACTTGGCGGTACCGCCGAATGTCAAACTTGCAGATAATTGGGCCCTCAAACTTTGTCTTGAGCTGTCTCCACGACTGCCCGCTGCCCCGGGGGATCCATTCGAGAGCTTCTCCAACACGTGCGTTTTCCGCTTCGAGGTATCGCGTGTCGCAATAAATTGTGACCTGTAATGTAATATCTTTGAGTATGCCGATAAAGTAACACAACAAAAAGAGCGAAAAAGACTTACAATTCCATTGACAGAAACCGTGAACCTGCCCTTGATGTCCGGAACTCGAGATGCTGCCACTGGGTCAGTGACACCTTCGTACGACACGCCAGCAAACTCAATGTCGTAGTCGTCGGACCGCCGACCACGCGCAATCGCCGCCAAATCCGCTGCCACCATATCGGCAGCGACACCATTTTGTGGGTCAATGTCTCGTACTGGTCGTGGCTCTGGAGCGTGATAGAGCGCACGGTTGTACCAGTTCGCAAACACGTCTTCGACAACCGCCGTTCGCCGGCGCTTCCCGGTCTCCGGTGCCCCCTTGTAGTTGAGCTTGGTCGGAAACCGCTTGACCACCCGAAACACCATTGTGTTCTCCGGAATCCGCCAGTCGTCAATCATTGGCTTGACAAGCACATCGCCTTGCCGGCGCGGTGGTGGGTACACACGCACTTGGTGTGCACCAAGTGAAGCACGTGGCTTTGGGCTGGTTGGAAACGGCTTGATGATCTTGCCTTTTTGAGTGACCATGGCATCCCTGTTGTCTGCCCACACCCACACCGTTGGGCCGGCAAGTGGTGGTCCACGACCACGACGAACAAGTTGATCGTACATTTTATACTGGTGCTGGGCTAATTCTTCTTTGTAACGAACAAGTTGATTGAGATAATCGACCTTTGTTTGAAGTTCAGCAATGGTATCAAGTAGTGCATCCGCATCATCATCTTGATCTATGTTATTAATTGGTACTGGCGTAACAAAAATCACTGGCGCCGGCGGTGCCGTTGGCTCCGGCGCTGGCGGCAGTGGTGGAGGTGCCCAGACTCTTGTCGACATTGTTGTGGCATACCTATACTTCGCGTGCTTGCTCTTATATGTGCGTATCACTTGCGAGCAACACGGGCATACACTTCAGCCACCGATCCACGTCCGGGAGGCTTTTCTTCTTCAATCACTTCAAAAGTGTAGTGCGGCCCGAGTGGGTTCAAAAAATTGTACCTGTCAAAATTTAGTTAGTCAGTCATTTGTTTCCCCTTTTCTTTTCTTTATCATCACTTACAAGACGGTTGGATCGGTGTACCGTGTCGGAATGTTCCGCGTCATCGAGCACGACAGCTTGAGATAGTGGTGACGGGTTACACAATGGTCACAGCTGTTATCGACCATGTTGATGGTTGGTGTGTACCGAAGAAAGTACCAAATGTCAGGATCGTCTGATGTGTAAAGATCCGGACGGTGCCAGTACCGCTCGAGCGTCTTTCCACTAATAAACGTGGCTTGAGTGAAGTTCGACACCCGGAATCGGTCGTCGAGGCGACTCCCAGAACGATACTGAGAAGTGATTGCACCCGTGTATTTTCCGGTGTCAAGTGACCCGTCCCGCCGGCGGCGCGGCATGTCCAGCTGGTTGATGTCGGTTTGATTGTATCGCATATACCAGAGTGGGTCAGAACCAACCCCAACGATGGGGCTTGACAACCTGCTCAGTGTGGTCGAGATGGTCTCGAACAACGTTCACTTTCTTCAGCAGCTTGCCAAGCGCCCTGAGCCAACCGGCAGATGGAACGCTGCGTTCATGGACCCACGGGAAACTACCGAAAGGATCCTCCCGACTGCGTTTGCCCCGCCGGTCCGCAAGGCTCGCAAGAAAGACGATGTTCCTGATGAGAAAAGAATTCCACCGGCCGTTCGAGCCACGTACCGAAGTCTCAGAGACAACGACGTCTACACCGCGGAAGGCCCCATCTTCTCGATTGCCCCGGAGTACAAGTAAGTATGGCTGTTGGCGTGTGTCAAAAGCTCCGTGATTGACAATAATTTCCTTTGCAGGTTTGGGGTGGTCGGTGAGGTGTGGAAGCGGTACATTTCCACCGTAAGTGTCAACACTATGACGGTGGGAGCGCCGGACGCCGTTGAATTGTCGATCCCGCCATCGTTTGTGGAGCACGAAACGGAACAATTGCGGCTCGGGCGATTCTCAAAGACCAAAGGCAACCGTCTCGGAGACTGCTGCGAGGGCAAAAATTGTGTGGCATACCTTCTGCGCGGAAACAACATTGCCCTTCATCCGTACCTCACACCCAGCCAGCAGCTTGAATTCGACGCACACGGCACCATTATCGAGGGGCCGTGTCTCCTTGACATCCGAAAGACCGTCACGGCCATTGCTATGTTGTACCGGAACGACTGCGTCGGTGTGTCGCCACACAACGTGATGCCGGTTCGTGTGCCGTTCTACAACCGTGTGAACGAGCCTGGAGGGTACAACGCATCCGAGATGATTATGCCTTCGGATGTAAGATTACCTTTTGCCCCCACAAACCAGAATTCCGTTGTCTTATTGTCAATTCCCCTTCCAGGTCATGTTTATGCCGGGTCCGATGGTGGCCTACAACCCCGGAAAACTCCGGTTTGTGCCAACGAAGACTGATGAAACCGGTGTTATTGAGGGCGTTGTCGATCAGGGCGCCATCATTTATAACAGCAGTGCCGAGGCGTCAAACTGAGAGGGGGTGTGTCGTCGAATCCAGACGAATTAGAGATCATTCTCCATCGGATGACACACCTCCTAATCCACCGACTCAATCTGGATGCCGCCTTTGTAAACCTATTGTTAGGCTCTTTTGCTGATTGGATGAACGCGAGCGACACCGAACGGGGCATCACCCCCGAAATCTACGCCGACAGCGACGATGTGATGGCTATTCTGACCATTCTCGACCCCGTTCGGCGGGCGGCGGCTCTCCGAGTAGCGACCATGTATCGAGTCGCTCAGAGCACAGCGCACAAAACGCCACCAGAATCGACGGTTGCGTACTACTGGGGCGTCCTTATCGATACCCACATGAAGCTCCTCCTTCATCCCCACAAGCTGATGATCCACGAGGTGTACGCCAAGAACCTTGCACCCGAACAAACCCGGCTGGCAGATGTCTACACCGACAATCAATACCCATTGTCTCCAGCTGCAATCGAAAAGATTTGGCGACCGTACATCAACAGCGCGCCGTTTCCAGTTCCCTCAAAGCGAAAGGCGCCGTCGCCCTCAGAGCCAGTGATAACACGGCGAGCACGGCGCAAACGCAAAAAGCCAACGGCGCCCATTGTGTTACTTCAAGATCCACCATCCATCGACATTGTGTCCGACTTTACAGTCCCACAAGACCCGACAGCGTTCCGCAAAATCCTGGCAAAGGCGATGCCCAGGTCAACCACAGTTAGATCTATCGGAACGCTGCTGCGAAAGGCAATCCTTTTCAAACCTGAAGAGAACAAAGCCGTTGTTCAGCTTGTGCGCAAGTTTCTTGTGGGTGGGCATCGGCATGCCACATCAATCGGATCGGCTGCCTTCCGCGTGCGGGTCTACAACACCGACACGGAGTGGATGTACAAGCTGATTGCACAACTGTCCAACAAAGATTTGTACGCCATGGTAGCCGAGTACGCTATTGGCATGGCACGAATGCTTCCAGCTCTCCACCACCTTCTGCAACAAGACCCAGACTGGGAAAAATACAGCTCCCAGTCAATTGTCCTGTGCGACAAGTTTCTCCGGCCCCGGCTGTTTGGGCATCCGAATATTGACGTACCCCCCAAGATCGTCGCATCCTTTGAACGCCCCGTCAAGATGTCAGAGATCATGTGGGCACTCATCAAAGCCCTAAAAGTCGGGCGGAAGGTGCAGAAATCCGAAATAGATGCTGCCAGAATTGTCGCGCCGTCTCTTCACAAAATGTACGCCGTGTTCCGGCGCCAGTGCGGCGAGCAACGAATCTACGCAACGGTGCTTGCGGAGGTTGGCATGCGCGAGACCGACATCAACACCCTCCGAGATGGCTTCAGCAACCTCGAAGCCAACAAAATGAATACGCAGCTCAAGGCAATGCTAACAAAGATGTCAGCCGGCGGGCGCGCAATCCTTCACCTGTACGTGCACATGCTGTACCAGCAATCAACGTTTGCGGTGATCCCTGTGCGACTCGAACGCCCCGAGCCACCGCCCATGCCAAATGCGATGCCCTTTGTGTTGGTGTGCACCACGTGCTGTATTGTGCTGTCACAAGCGCACGGCATCAACAAGTGTCGTAAGTCAAAGGATGGCATCCACGTCGACACCATCAACTTTGGCGTAACGTGCTCAGCATGCGGGACCCTTGGTGTCGAAAAGGTGGATCTGCGCACCAACCGGGTGGTCGGATTGAGTGTTAATGACATGACCGAGCCCAGGATGTTTACTGCGTGCCGAATGTGTGGGTGTGTAACGGCATACAACCACGTGGTAGGATGCGACGAGCTGTGTGGGGAGTGCTTTGCGACCGCCAAGGCCAGACTGGTGGCCCGACGGTGCATCTGTGGTGTTGAGTTCACCAGCCGCAACAAGGTGGCCCGGACATTCACTGCCCTTGATAACGACGGCAAAATGGCACTTTTTGCGCTGTGCGAAAAGCACAAACACATCTTGAAACATGTCGTTACCGAGTTTCACGAGATCGAATTCTATCGCGGTATCATACGGGGCCAAATATAAGCGACGCAATGTATGGGTTGTTCAAGCGTGCACGATGGACAGTGAGGTTTTAATAGGGATTGTGTCGGTATGCTTGGCGGTTGCGCTGAGCGCCGTAGTGTGGTTTGGGCTGGCCCACGCCATCACGCCCCGGTTTCACCGCGACATCACCCTCATGACCTTTGCGGGGTTCATGATGGTGGCGTCGTTGGTACCGCAGCTCGTGAAGAACTACCATCTCGGTGCAAAGATGCACGAGTCGGTGTCGCCGTTCTTTGTGGCGCTGTATCCGCTCATCATTCTCACCAAGTTTCCCGCCGAGCTTGATTTGCTCCGGGAGGCGACTCAAGCCGGAAGCCGGTTAACCGTTGTAGTAGTGGTGCTCTCTCACTACTTTATGCTGCTCTGCTTTATAGCGTGGGTATTTCAGTACGCAAACAGCGACGCAGAAGAGGCGGTGAAGTGGTCATTGTTTGTGGCGGGAACACTCTACACACTTGCAACCGTGTGGGCAAGTCAAATCATCTACGTTGTTGTCACGACCGCTTCAAAAGGGGATTACACCGAAGTGAAGAAGCCATTTGAGCAGAACGACAGCGACGACGACGAAGGTCCTCAGGACACCGCGTCCTTCATGTGATGGACACCCCGGATCTTCACGCCATCATTGTTGTCGCTGCCATCATTGGACTACTGCTGGTAATTAGTATTATCCGCGGAATCTTGTCCGGACTGTCTGCGGCGATTGCAGTATTCACATTTCCCTTTCGATGTGTCGCTACCGGGTGCTGCTGGGCATACCACTTGTGCGATTCTACCAAAGCCCCTATTTACATCAACCTTGTAGACGAATAGAACGCTAAAAAAATGGACGACGGGGAGCGGCCAACCGCCGAAGACGTCCTTGCGTTCATTCAACAGACGTTTAGCCGGGACGGCATCCAATGCGGCCCGGTTGGACACAACTGCGTGGACATCATCATCCCTTCAACTTTTACCAACCACACGTTTTTGTGTCGCAAACTCGACGAGGAGTTCAACGCTATAGTACATCGCAACGCAGTGGCTGTAGGACAGTATACCGTCACGCTCCCCGCAGGAATTACGGTGAAGCAAACGGATTCCGAGAAGACCACAGTCAGGCCGTCGTCAAATACGTACATGACGGTGGTGCTAACACTCGGAATTGTGCTGTGCGTTGGGATGTTGATGGTGGTGACCATTCGGTTGTGGCCACTCACCGACGACAAAGAGGCCTCTGCTACACCCGCTACAGCCAGTGATTTATGATTACAAAACGTGTATTGATTCTTCGCAGCAAGGGGGAAGTGTGACCACGCAGCATTGGTAGTAAGCATGGTCGGAAGTACCCAGGTACCGTCCTATGTAGACCACAGCAGTAAGCTTTTCCCCCTTTTCAATGTCATGGTAATGAAAATACTTAATCGTGAACAACCGTGTCGAGGACGGTTCTTCTTCTTCTGTTAGAACCGCGTAGATGTCGTCCCCTGGCACCCACGGCGTGTCGTAGAAGTCCGGCTGCACTAACAGGTACGCCCTTCCCATCATCATGACCGACGTTGTCACCGTCGCTCCCATTTGCAGCACGTCCTCAAACCGGCTCACTAGTCCAAACAATGTCATTGGCAGTTTATCAATCCGTGCGTTGAGCTGCCCAATCGTATCAATAATTTGCTCGTTCGTCACATCCGGATCTCTAACCAAGTACATGGTCATGTCAAGCATGAGAAGGATGTCGTGAGCCCGTTTAGCCTCGGCGGGATCCTCAAACGTTAGTTGCACAAAGTGGTGGTCAATGTTCTCGGTGTTGAGATTTGTGATGATCCCAATGGCGGGCTGCCCGCCAGCTCTTACAAACACCAGCTTGTTGTTGTGCATGAGCTTGGTATGGTACAGCTCGTACGACACCCGAAACCGGACGCGCTCGTTGTCAAGCGCATCATCTATCACCGGACGAATGACATCGTCGTTTGGAAGCTCCTGCGCCACATCGGCCGCACCCCCATCGTCCGGTGGAATCGCCACAATCCGGGTGTATATGCGATAGAATGCACCGGTTGTTTGTGCTACAGCAGCAGACGTATAATCTCCGACGTACGACAAGCTGCCAAAGTTGTACGGCAGCTTGTAGTCAAAATTTGTACTTTCCGACTGGACAGCGCATGGCACATTTTGTACATCCTGGCGGGGTTGGATGAAGCACGGGCACATTCGAAACATCGTGGTTGGAACCTCGATATCAGGGTAGACTTGAAACGTCACCACATCCTTGATTGACCGGGATTCACCGTCTGTGAACCGCTTCGACCCGAGCATCTCGGTTTCACTTGCCTGTAAACGACCACCATAAGCCCGCAAATTGAGATCAAACAGAAACCAGAGGCGTTACCTGTTTCATTCCCGGGTTGTACAGCATGGTGGCTCCGCCCTTGGTTCTTCCGGCACCATTAGTCGACAAGGTTGTTATTGAGCCCGAAAAAGCTGCGTCCGCGTCCGTACGAGACGTGTTTAGGGTCATGGTCAACACAATTCAAGTAATTCTGGCAATTTTGTATATGCGCAAGGGACACGCAAAGGAATGGGTCCCGTGGATACTGGTGGCGACGTCCTTTATTACTCTCTATTTCAGGGCACTTACCAGCAGTCACCGAAGCTTCCATCTTGACCTGATTCGTCAGACGATCCTCGTTAGTGTGGTGATCGCAGCTATCGTCTGGTGGAGCATTGTCGACAGCGTCAGCACAGAGCCATTGCAACTGATATTTGCTACGATTATCGCGTCCTAATATACCAACTATGGCTACAATGGCCGCATTTTCCGAGATTCTCCACTCGGCTGCTACCGGTGGTATCGACCCATCTCTCGCCGCAGCAAACGATATCTACGAGCGATTTATGCGGTGTCCCATTCAGAAGATTGCCTACGAAGTGAGATTCCCCCTCCCCTTCTCCTTCTGGTTAACACAAATTCTAATGTCTTTTGTTTTTGCCCAGGCAATCGTTGCGGACCTGCTCAACTGCGACTTTGCGTGGACAACCACCCTCGGTTCCAAGACGTACAGCGAGAAGATCAAAATCGATGCGTACGAACACGCCATGTGGACCGACTTTACCCGCGACATGCTGCTTCAGATCAGTCTGTATGGCTTTGTGCTGTACCGTCTCGTCACGGTGACCATCAAATCTGAGGACGACCTCGAGGAAAAACGAATTTCACACGAGCGGGCGCCCAAACGTGCCAAGACCATGCCCACCCTCCACAAATTTCCTGAGGTTGCCAACGGGCAAAACATTGCGCTTCGCTGGAGCCGAGCAGAACGTCGGTGGGTACCGTACGACAACAAGGGAACCAAGTACCTCCGCACTGATGGGTGGCGAATGATCCAGCCAGAACCGCCCGTACGCGTCGGGCCAAATGACGTCCCCGTCTACAAGTCGTTCGCGGCCAACGCGTACAACGTGAGCAAGCTTCACAGTGAAATTCTTGACAACATTGGCAAACGCGATGTCACCAACACCGAGATTGGGTTCTACACTCAAATGATCAAGAATTTCATGAGCCTCGGGACGGGCCCGTCCTCTGAACCCTGGTTCCAGTCAAATGTGCACGGCGCCATGGCTTCCGCCCCGGGCGACATGATGCAGCCCTTTGAAACGCGCGTGGCCGACCGGCTCGAAGCCACCGTCGCGTTGTCACGAATGAGCGAAAAAGTTCGAAAGCTTGACGAAGAGCCACCCATCAACCTCACGAACAAGGTTACCCCACCACCAAAGCCGGTTAAAAAGCACACCGAGCACGTTATCACCGATGGCCGGGAAGCCCGAGAGGTCACGTACCGACGTGCTCCCGAGGATCTCGTGCGGATTCTTGACATTCTGTTCAACCTGATTTTGTTCAGCTGGACAGTGATGCCACAAGTAATATTTTTTTCCCCTCTTCCTACAGCCGCCAACATCTTTTCCCTTCCTACAGCCATCAACATTTTTTTTCCCCTCTTCCTACAGCCGCCAACATCTTTTTCCTTCCTACAGCCGTCAATATCTTTTCCCCTCTTCATACAGCCGTCTGGTCTGTATTAACATATTGTGCCACAGGTTATTGGTAAGAACATTAATAGCGAACGAATCGCCGCCTCAAATCGGATTGCGGAAGTATCAATCGATCGGTACAACGAAAGCATCCGGCAGCTCCGCCGATTTGTGCAGATGGCGGTAACCGAGCTGAGCCGCGAGGCGTCCGGGGACGCGGCCACCTCAGTACGCATAGAGCCCTGCATTACCATGCACACCCTACGGATGGTAGAAGGGATCCTCACAACCGAGGCCGCCATCAAGCTCCACGCTTGCGTATACGAGCTACCGGTCGAATACTTTGACAAAGCGAGGATGGGCATAAAGCAGAACGCGCTCGTGGAGAAGCCAATGGGCAACATTCGCGACCGAGAAAAGCAGACTCAAGACCAAAAGGACGCCAAAATGAAAGCCAAGAACGCACCAGTGTAGATTCGTTTACTTATTTGGAGGAATAAACCTCGCATCACTGCACAAGAACAGCGTGATCTTTGTCTTCTGCGTTCTGTCGCGGCTTTCCCCGAGTACCTCCGTCTCAAAACCATACGGACCAAACAGCGCTTCAATTTCCGCTGTCTTATTGTAAAAGTGCGCCATCTCCACCCAGTTTGAGAGCGAGAACTGGTCAAAGTTGTCATAGAGTGGCACCGGAACGTTGGTTTGGATGTTGGCTTTCATGCGAGTCAGGTGCGGGAGTGCAGAATAGTAGAAAACTATTGGAATCTTTCCCTCACCGATGATCGATTTAATAATGTCGACTACTCCCTGGGCAATTGTCTTTTGGGTTGCAAAAGGAAGCGCTTGCCATCGAGCCTCTGACCCGGCATAATCTAAATCGCTCTCTTCAAAGCTCTCGTCGTCGGCTGCCGCCATCACCTACTATACACAGTTATATTACATCACATATAAACACTGTTTTACTCGTGCGTTTTGCAGAGGCCGTCGCGCAGTACGCTCGTCCACACTCGGTAGGCTTCATCTTGGTTGTGCACGCTAGCAACCACTTCATGTACGCGTCCTTGGACTGGTCCAAGCACTTGAGAAACTCGGTGTGTTGTGTATTGGAAAAATGCGGGTTTATGGGTTTGGTGGGATCTCAGCCAGCGCCCGTGATCGCAAGCTCGCCGTACTTTTTTTGCGGCTGAACTCGGCAAAGAGGTTCCAAACTTTGACCACATTAATTCGGCTCAATGAACCGCCGCGCAAACTCGGTGCGGAATCCCGGCTTTGATGCCGCCATTGTGCTTGGATTAAATCAACGCGGCAAAAATACAAATTCATACCCAACTGCATGTTGCTTGCCTCGGTACGTGTAGTACGCACTCATTGAGTGCACATCGTCGAGTATTAGCGAGCCTGTCAGCGACATTGTGCCATTGGCATTGCTGTGGAGAATACGAACCTGCATTGTCATGTCCGAGAAGTAGGTGGCAGTCAAATGCTTCATGTCGTCAAACGGCCGTATGTTGTCGTTCAGCAGCATCTTGGCTATGTCTGCTTCGAGGTCAATGTTTCGAGGAGTCCGCGGAAGCTCTGAAAAGAACGCAGCCAGCTTCACAATCACCTCAACATTGATGAACCGGGTCGGAAAGTGGTGCGGGGTCCCGATAACCGCCCCCATAGTTATCGCTTCATGGTCGCCAAAGAGGTGAAGCGCAGATGCCGGTATTACTCGTTGAAGCATCGCCTTGCCGGCAATCGCATAGTCTACGCACTGCCCAACCATCTCATTTGTTGTCTCGGAGATATCCATCGTTTCCGGCTCGGTAAGCAACGGCGGCGTCGGCTTGGTGGGCTCTCCGGGAACCCCCGAATCAAATACCCTAATCGCACGCGTGCGTGGGGCCTTGCACACGGGGCACTTTAGAAGCGTTGGCTCATTGCCGCACGTTTGGCACACACACTGGTGCATACCCGCCACGCACAAGAACCCGTGGGTTGCCTCCACCTCATGACACACCGTGCAGAGTGATGGCATCACTCCATCAAGGTGTTGAATTAAGATAAACCTTATACGCGCAACCTCAATGCCGGCAGCTGGTGAACCATGTTGAGATTGAACACCTCCACCCGCTACAATGTATCCCTTTTCACGTTTTACCTCCTGGTCGAAGGGGTCATTGGCTCAATGCTGTACTACGGTGTTCTCCCCCTTTTCTTTTACTACTACAAAGTAGGGGTTCTCGAGCTTCAGAAAGTTCAGACAGTTGGAATCCTCCCATGGAGCTGCAAGCCACTTCCAGCCATCATCAGCGACCTGTACCCAATCCGTGGCAAGCACAAACGATGGTACGGGCTCAGTGTGTCGTCACTAATGCCATTCTTCATGATCGGCGTCACGTTATCAACCACTCCTACCAACTCAATGATTTTTTTCACCATTATGAGTATGTTTCGCAGCCTTATTACTTCTAAATCTC
>Ga0181577_10001189_pt1 | contig 21163 bp, 18 predicted proteins | sample 101ome_21_FD_132468 | JGI IMG/M metagenome (GOLD analysis project Ga0181577, IMG submission 132468) | Coastal salt marsh microbial communities from the Groves Creek Marsh, Skidaway Island, Georgia - 101413BT metaG (megahit assembly) | ecosystem: Environmental > Aquatic > Marine > Intertidal...
GCTAGCATTCCTTGCTTCTTCAGGTTGGTCTCGTGAATTCTTGCAAAAGACTTTACTAAAACTGCTGCCACTCCTAAATGACGAGGCTGCATAGCGGCGTGTTCTCTCGAAGAACCCTCTCCGTAGTTGTGGTCCCCAACAACAATAGAATAAAGGCCTTCTTTTTTATAAGAACGCTGCGTATCAGGAACACCAGCGTACTCACCGGTTAATTGATTCTTAACAAAGTTTGTCTTCTCATTAAATGCATTTACCGCACCGATGAGGGTATTGTTGGCAATATTGTCTAGATGCCCTCTGTAACGCAACCAAGGTCCGGCCATTGAGATGTGGTCTGTAGTGCACTTTCCTTGCGCCTTGATCAGCAATGGAATGTTTTTCATCTTCTCTACTTGGATTGGAATAAAAGGATCCAATAACTGCAAGCGTTCAGAAGAAGGATCTACCTTAACCGTTACTTGACTTGAATCTGCAGCAGGAGCAACAAATCCTGAGTCTTCAACAGCAAATCCTTCAGGTGGCAATTCATATCCGCGAGGTTCGTCTAATCGCACCTCTTCTCCGTCTTCATTAATCAAAGTGTCGGTTAGAGGATTGAAGTCTAATCTTCCGGCGATAGCAATTGCAGTTACCAATTCGGGTGAACCCACAAAAGCTAGCGTATTTGGATTCCCATCAGCTCTCTTCGCAAAATTTCGATTGAAAGAGTGCACGATTGTATTTCGAGGTCCATCTGCTGCCTTTTCACCGTAACGGTCCCACATTCCGATACACGGTCCACATGCATTTGCAAAAACCGTAGCACCAATCTGGTCGAAAGTCTCAATCAGTCCATCACGATCAATGGTATAACGCACCTGTTCTGATCCTGGTGTGATAGTGAACTTGGCTTTAGTTTTTAATTTCTTCTCCGCTACTTGCTTCGCTAACGAAGCCGCACGAGAAATATCTTCATAAGAAGAGTTCGTACATGAACCTATCAGACCCACTTCTACTTGAAGCGGCCAATCGTTCTTCTTAGCTGTTTCAGCCATCTTTGAAATAGGCGTAGCTAAATCCGGAGTAAAAGGTCCGTTTAAATGCGGTTCTAAAGTCGACAGATCAATTTCTATCACTTGATCAAAGTAGGTTTCTGGATTAGCATACACCTCAGGGTCACCCGTTAAGTTGGCTTTCACCTGATTCGCTGCATCCGCTACATCTGCTCTTCCAGTTGCTCTCAGGTAACGAGCCATCGATTCATCGTATCCAAAGGTTGAAGTAGTAGCACCTACCTCAGCACCCATGTTACAGATAGTTCCTTTTCCAGTACAAGACATCGCTAAGGCACCCTCACCAAAATATTCAATTACGGCGCCTGTACCTCCTTTAACTGTCAACAAGTCTGCAACCTTTAGGATCACGTCCTTAGGGGCAGTCCATCCAGAAAGTTTACCCGTTAGTTTCACTCCAATGAGTTTGGGAAATTTCAGTTCCCAAGCCATACCCGCCATCACATCCACTGCATCTGCACCACCAACACCGACAGCAATCATTCCCAAACCTCCAGCATTTACAGTATGAGAATCTGTTCCGATCATCATACCCCCCGGAAAAGCATAATTCTCCAGCACTACCTGGTGAATGATACCAGCACCTGGCTTCCAGAAGCCTATTCCGTATTTATTTGATACCGATCCTAAGAAATCAAAGACCTCGTTCGAAGTTTCATTCGCTCGCTTCAAATCAGCACTTGCGCCCTGCTTCGCCTGAATTAGGTGGTCACAGTGCACTGTGGTAGGCACCGCAACTTTAGGTTTGCCCGCATGCATAAATTGCAAAAGCGCCATCTGAGCAGTAGCATCTTGACAAGCAACACGGTCTGGAGCAAAATCTACATAGTCTTCTCCGCGCTTGAACCCATTCGAAACACCTTTCTCCCATAAGTGATTGTATAAAATCTTTTCGGTAAGGGTTAGGGGTCTACCAAGTATATTTCTAGCGGCAGTTATATTCGCGTCCATGCGATCATAAACCTGCTTAATCATTTCGAAATCGAATGCCATAATTCTTAATTATTTAGGTTGCAAAATTACAAAGAAGCGTCTAATTCTTAAGCCAATTGCTCGCAAAGTCACAGTCTTTTCGTGTATCGTTAATCTGTATAAACGTTGACTCAATTTGCTCAGCAATCCACTCTTCTATCGTCTTTCGCTCTTTATCTGAAAGCGCTAAATCTTTAATCTTTACATAATCTCTAGCGAAATCGGCCATGTGCTCGTCGTAGCGATTGGCGACTCGCATGATTTTAAACTTTGGTGGACCTCCACGAGGATCATCTTCTTTAATAGGTTGGGAGATTTGTCCGTCACGCAAAGTAGCTACCTGATTGTAGAGTACAGGATCCATATTGGTTAGCTCAAATCGCGCACTATAGTCTTGAGGATTTCGCAGCACACCACCATCAAATTTCGTTTCTTTTTCATCAGAGAACAGTCGGGCCGCCTCTTCAAAAGTGATCGTTCCTGCTAATATTTCTGAGCGAATACTGTCTAATTCTTGTTTCGCAGCTTCAATTTGATCCTTTGAAATTTCAGGAGTGAGCAGGACGTGTCTCAAATCGACTTCTTGTCCTCTAATTTTTTCGACCAAAATGATGTGATACCCGAAGTCCGTTTCGAATGGATCTGAAATCTCACCCTCTCTCAATGAAAAAGCAACATCTTTAAATTCTTTCACAAAAGGAGTCTCTCGATTCATGGTATACGCGCCTCCATTAGACTTTGAACCTGGATCTTGAGAATATAAAATCGCCTTTACGCTAAAACTTGCTCCGTTCTCTTCTACATCTTGCTTCATTTGTTCTAGGCGTTGCACGATGCGAAGCTTCTCTTCTTCAGAAGGTTTAGGTTGTTTTACAATCTGTGCAATTTCAAGCTCTGCACCAAATACAGGTCTCTTGGTAATAGGTATACTATAGAAAAACTGACGTACTTCTTCAGGGGTGATTTCAAGCTCATCAACAATATCGCCTCGCATTTTGTCCGCGAGCATGCGCAGTCTATTGATCTCGTATAGTTCGTCTTTGAAGGTCTGCAAGTCTGGTTTGTCATAAAATTCTAGCACCTTCTCTACAGAACCAATTTGACGCGCCAACTGCTGAATTTGCATATCGCCCATCTGATTGACTTCTGAATCAGAAACCAATAAACTGTCTTGAATAGCATGGTGGGCAAAAAGACGATCTTCCATTAACTTTCCCAACAATTGGCACTCCGAAATTTCTCCTAAATCACCACCCTGGTTTTCAATATCTGCCTTTAACTTATCTACATCTGATTCAAGGATGACAAAATCTCCAATAACAGATACTACTCCATCGATCTTAATCCTCGTCTGATTTGAGGTTCCTCCCTGAGCAAAAGCCGTCGTGGTTACAACGGCGATCATCAAAATGGCTAACCATCTACTCATATGTCTCATAGGTTTTTTTTCGAATTGCTTCACTAATTATTTCTTGTTTTTGCCGTTCCAAACGCTCAAAACGCTTTCGGTTTTGAACAATTTGACGCAGCTCGGCTAAGGCAAAAGCATAAGGTGCAATATCGCCTTTTTTTCTTGTATCTAAGACCTGTCCAAAGTAAAAACCAGTGCTGTCACGAATATCAAAAAACTGATAGGGCTTGAGGTAATCCTCACTGTTCTGATAGGTAATTGGAGTTATTTGTTTGGCTATAGAAGCGCTATTAAACCACGTAGAATCATTCAACTGAAGTTCTCGGAGGTAATTATGTGTGTAGAGCGAATCAATAAAAAGTTGATCTTGCTCATTAAAACGTTTAAAGCGGTTCATTACCTCTTCTGGTTTAGTGTACTGCGGGCCCAGTACCACATAGCGCAACTTTACAATATCCTGATCAAGTCTCATGCTCGCTTCTTCGCGTCGGTATAGAGAATCCAACTCTCCTGCAGCTACCACAGTATCCGAGGGACTGAATGAAATAAGATCGAAATAAGACTTTGTGTACAAATCGGTTTTATAGGCTTCAACCAAACGATCTAGGTCCCACTGCACTTCTTCTGGAAGGTTATTTAGTGCATTTTGAAACATCAATTGCTTTACTGCCCACTCACTGATGTAGGCCTCTCTGGCTTCTTTGATCGCCTGTTCATCAGACAAATAAGAAAAATCCGGTAGGTCAACGGCGTAGAGATAAGACCTTCCCACTCGGGCAACGGCTTCTTGATTTGGCTCTTCAGAAACAAACAGCGCACAAGAGGTCATCAGTAGCCCGAAAAAAACTACAAGCAAACTTCGTAAAATCGCAATTCGTTGCATAGTCCAAAAATAGAATAAAGAAGCCGTTATCCTTACCTTTGAGCTTGATGTTAACAGAATTTTCGCACCCAAGCCACGCCTTATGAAACCTTTAAAAAAGATCCGTCTGTTTTGGGATTTCAGAGGCCCCTCTTCACATCAAACGGCCCTTCATTTTCAAGAACACCTTGACGTCTTCCTCAGCGAACTCTCGAGCAAGCATGAATTAAACGTCACTGAGGTGTTACAGCACAATGAAGCCTGGGCAAGCTGCTCATTAGACATAGATGAAACGCAATTGGATCAGGTCAAATCAGCCTTAAAACCTAACAGAGGAAATTACCTATAAAGGAGCGACTACCTTTCCATAGAGGTCAAAATCGCCTGCTTCCAGAATCTCTACGTCAACAAAAGATCCAACCGTCAAATACTGCTTATCAGCTTCTATTAAAACCGTATTGTCTACATCCGGAGAATCAAATTCTGTTCGCGCTACAAAATATCCATCCTCATAGCGATCAACAATGCATTTGAATACCTGGCCCACCTTTTCTTGGTTGAGTTCCCAAGAAATCTGCCCCTGAATCTCCATGATTTCTGAAGCTCTTCGCTCTTTCTCTTCTTCAGGCACATCATCGACTAAGGTGTAGGCATGAGTGTTCTCTTCATGCGAATAGGTAAAACACCCAAGTCGATCAAAGCGTGTGGTCTTGACCCATTCCCTGAGCTCATTAAACGCCTTTTCGTCTTCGCCAGGGTAACCCACTATCAAAGTAGTTCGGATGGCTATACCCGGAACCTTTTCTCTAAAGGTATTCAACAAGGTATTTGTTTTTTCATAGGTGGTCCCGCGTCGCATACTTTTGAGCACTGAGTCGGATATATGCTGCAGCGGAATATCAATGTAGTTACAAACTTTGGAAGAACTTTTGATAACCTCTAAAACGTCTTCTGGAAATCCACTAGGAAAGGCATAATGCAGGCGGATCCATTCGATTCCTTCAACTTGCTCTAAAGCGCTCAAAAGCTTAGCCAAAGCCCGCTCTTTGTATAGGTCCAATCCATAATAGGTGAGATCTTGTGCGATCAAAATAAGCTCTTTCACTCCCTTTTTTGCCAATACTTCGGCCTCTTTAACGAGGTCTTCAATCGGAGTTGAACGGTGTTTTCCGCGCATAAGCGGAATAGCACAAAACGAGCAAGGACGGTCACAACCTTCAGCTATTTTTAAGTAAGCGTAATGTGTAGGCGTGCTCATGACTCTCTCGCCGAGTAGCTCGTGCTTGTAATTGGCCCCTAATTCTTTCAGTAATTGCGGAAGGTGCTGCGTTCCAAAGTATCGGTCAACGTCAGGAATTTCTTGTTCTAAGTCTGTCATATAGCGCTCGCTTAGACACCCGGTAACGTATACCTTTTCGACGTTTCCGCGCTGTTTCTGATCGACAAAATGCAGAATGGTATCTATACTTTCTTGCTTTGCATTGGCGATGAATCCGCACGTATTAATGACCACAACCTCACCCTCTCCTTCGTGCACTACCGTTTTTCCTGATGCCTCAAGCTGGCCACTCAACACCTCAGAATCGTAAAGGTTTTTACTGCACCCTAGAGTTACAACATTGATCGTTTTCGCACGTAATGATTTCGTTCTCATAAGGGTTACGAAAATAAAGCTTCAACAAAAGCATCTTTATCGAAGACCTTTAGGTCTGTAATTCCCTCACCTAAACCGATGAATCGAACAGGAATGATGAACTGATCGGATATACCTAAAACAACGCCACCTTTAGCGGTGCCGTCGAGTTTGGTTATGGCCAGCGCATTGACCTCCGTTGCAGCCGTAAACTGTTTAGCCTGCTCAAAGGCATTTTGACCCGTAGAGCCGTCAAGTACAAGCATAACTTCGTGAGGGGCATCGTCTAACACCTTACTCATCACGCGTTTGATTTTGCTCAATTCATTCATTAGACTCACTTTGTTGTGAAGTCTTCCTGCCGTATCCACAAACAATACATCTACTTCTTCACGAACGGCTCTAGTCACTGCTTCAAAAGCCACAGAAGCTGGGTCAGCTCCTTCTTGCATACGCACCAAAGGGACCTGAGCACGATCGGCCCAGATCTGCAATTGATCCACCGCAGCAGCTCTAAAAGTGTCTGCAGCCCCAAGCATTACTTTTTTACCCTCTTGGGTAAGTTGATGGGCAAGTTTGCCAATGGTAGTGGTTTTACCCACTCCATTCACCCCTACAACCAATACCACATAAGGTTTTTTGTCTGTGCTATATCCTTGCTTATCCGTCTCGTGAAGGAGCGCCTTAATCTCTTCTTTTAAAAGGTGCTGTAAGTCGTCTGTTCCTAGGTATTTGTCTTGAGCAACGCGCGACTCTATACGCTCTATAATTTTGAGCGTGGTATGCACCCCAACATCTGAGGTAATAAGGAGCTCTTCTAAAGCATCTAAGGTCTCAGCATCTACAGTAGAGCGTCCTGCGACGGCTACAGCGAGCTTACCAAAAAATGATTTTTTGGTCTTTTCAAGGCCTTCCGATAGCTGTTCAGGCTCTTGTTTCTTTTTAAAAGCATCAAACCAACCCATACGGTAAAACTAAAACTTAAGGCATAAAAAAAGCCGCAAAAGCGGCTTGAAATTCTTTTGAGAGCGAATTACTTATCAGACAACCACTCTTTGACTAGCTCAGGAGCCATTACTGATTCAACGAAGGTGTACGCACCTGATTTAGGTGAACGCACCATCTTGATCGCTTTAGTTAGTCTCTTCGAACTTGTCTGTAAACTTGCAACGGTTTTCTTTGCCATCTTACTTAATTTCTTTGTGAACCGTCATTTTCTTGAGAATAGGATTGAATTTCTTGATCTCAAGACGGTCTGGTGTATTTTTCTTATTCTTTGTCGTAATATATCTAGAAGTTCCAGGCATACCAGATGTTTTATGCTCTGTGCACTCGAGAATTACCTGTACTCTATTTCCTTTCTTGGCCATAGCGAACGTTTATTTATTTGATGTATCCTTTTTCTCGAGACGCTTTGAGTACCTCAGAGATTCCTTTTTTGTCGATTACCTTAAGTCCTTTTGAAGAAACGTTTAATGTAACCCAACGATCCTCTTCAGGTACATAAAAACGCTTTTTACTGATATTCACATCAAACCTACGTTTGGTCTTATTGATCGAGAACGATACATTGTTACCGAACATTACTTTCTTTCCAGTAACCTCACAGATCTTTGACATTGTTTTAGCGTTTTACCTGAATTTAGAGTGTGCAAATGTAGTGGTTTTCTTGATTTTGACCAAGCTTGAATTATTTTTTTGCAATTTCACGATAAAGCATCTCTAAAGCCTTTAAACTCGCCTTTTCGACAACTCTCTCGCGTAAGTTTCCAAAATTAAATTCATGAGCAAAAGTATGCTCTTCAGTGCTGATTCCGATAAAGACGGTTCCTACATCAGCATCAGAATCTCCCTTTTCTGGCCCAGCATTTCCTGTGGTAGAAACGGCGATCGAAGCACCGGTTTTTAGTCGTGAGGCTAGAGCCATTTCTTCAGCCACCTCTTTACTCACCACACTATAGGTTTCAATTAATTTGGTCGAAATACCTAACAATTGTGTCTTTTGCATCGTTTGATACGCCACAATTCCTGACACAAAAACTGAGGACGCTCCAGGTGTAGCAGTAAGGTATGAGGCTATACGGCCTCCTGTACAGCTTTCGCAGCTCGCTACAGTCAGCTGCTTTTGACGGGCAAGATTCAAAAGTTGAGGAGCTAATCCGCCTTGTTCTTCGTCTCCAAAGTAAATATCCGATAGCTCATCTGCTATGCGGTCTCCGTAAACCTGAAGTAGCTCTTCTACCTTTTTCAGATCAGCGCCTTTTGCTGTAAGCCTTAAACGAACCCTGCCAAAATTAGGAAGATAGGCCAACGAAAGTCCATCAGGCAAATCAGAAGCAATCGCGTCAATTCGCTCGGCAATGGCACTTTCTCCTAGACCGTATGTAAGTAGTGTTCTATGACGAATACTCAGACTACTCAATGCGGCCAATCGCTCTAGAAGTTCGTGTTTTAGGATGTATTGCATCTCCCGCGGCACTCCGGGTAAAAAGACGGTAATTTTCTTGTTCCCTTCAAACCACATTCCTGAGGCTGTTCCTACACCATTCTTTAAGATTATTGCCTTAGACGGAAGAAGTGCTTGAGTCAAGTTTGCCGGTCGAATTGGGGTTTGAATATGCGTCTCAAAGAGATGCTTGATATGCTCCAAAGCCTCTTGGTTCTCTTCAAGGCGATCGTCAAAAAAGTCGCAAATGGCTTCTTTGGTGAGGTCGTCTTTTGTCGGGCCTAACCCCCCAGTAACAAGAATAAGAGACGCTCTATGGTGCGCAGTGTGCAAGGCTTCTATTATTGCTTCATGTGAGTCTCCACAAACCGAAATGTAGGCCACTTCAAGCCCAATGGTGCTGAATTGCGCAGCGATATAGCTCGCATTGGTGTTGACCACTTGTCCGATCAACAACTCATCACCGATGCTTAAAAGCTCTACCTTCATTTGGTGATTTACTTAATTTTTAAGTCAAAGAAAGACTCGCATTCAATAAAGCCTTCAAGGATATCACCAGAAGCTACAGTTCCCACTCCAGCTGGGGTTCCGGTGAAAATAATATCTCCTTTTTTTAAGGTAAAAAAGGATGAAACGTAAGCGATGAGTTCATCCACTTTCCAAAGCATCAACTCCGTACTCGCCTGCTGCACCACCTCTTGGTTCTTTTGCAGACTAAACGTAAGGCGATCGATAGACTCGTAATTGCCTTTTGAAACCCATTTACCGATGACTGCAGATCCGTCGAACGCTTTAGCCTTCTCCCATGGCAGTCCTTTTTTCTTGAGTTCATCTTGCACATCGCGAGCCGTGAAGTCAATCCCAAGACTGATCTCATTGTAATATTTGTGTGCAAATGCAGGGGCAATATGCTTTCCAACTTTGTGAATCTTTACCAACACTTCAACCTCGTAATGCAACGATTGTGTAAACTCAGGGATATACAAATCTTGTTCTTTGGGTAATATCGCAGAGTCTGGTTTCATAAAAATAACCGGATCCTTCGGACGTTCATTTTCTAACTCCTCTATATGTGCAGTATAATTTCTGCCGATGCAAATAAGCTTCATGTCAACACGATTTAATAGGTCCCCAATTTAATTTGTGTCAATACTTTTTTAGTATAAAGCGGAAAGTCTGCATTAAGGATCCATCCAAAGTATCCAGGTTCTTGTTCTAAGACAACACTCACCTTAGTTCCTTTGTGTTTTCCGAAGTTGAAAATTGGATCTCCTTCTTCGTCTAGGGCCAACTGACCCGCAAAATCTACACGATCTCTTCTAGCCGTAAACTCAGACAATTCAGAAACGTTTTGAGGTAGATCACCATAACGTTCAAGCTGCGCCAGAAGTACCTCATAGGTTGCCTCAGTATCTGCAAGTGCCGAATGCGCATTTTCAAGCTGTTTATCACAGTAAAATTTATAGGCAGCAGAAAGTGTTCGCTGCTCCATTTTGTGAAAGATCGTCTGTACGTCTACTGAAACCATCTTCTTAAGGTCAACATCGATTCCGGCGCGCATAAACTCTTCTACCAGTAAAGGGATGTCGAAGCGATCGCAATTAAAGCCTGAGAGGTCACTGTCTTTTATAAGCTCATAAATCGTTTTAGATAAAGCCTTAAATGTAGGCTCATTAACCACCTTTTCATTCGAAATACCGTGTACGGCAACCACCTCATCCGGGATTTCAATTTCAGGATTGACTAGCCAGCTAAACTGCTGCTTATTTCCGTTCGGAAAAACCTTTAGGATCGCAATTTCAACGATCCGGTCTTTAACGATGTTGGTCCCCGTTGTCTCGAGGTCAAAAAAACAAATTGGTTTTTTGAGCGTTAACGCCATATTCCTTTTTCAAAAATTAAACCGCTCTCTTTGGATCCCATTGCTCTAAATAGTCCGCTATATACTTTATAAAGAGTCCTCCGAGTGCTCCATTCACTACGCGGTGATCGTAAGAATGCGACAAATACATTTTATGACGGATTCCTACAAATTCACCTTGTTCAGTCTCCACCACAGAAGGAATTTTACGAATGGCCCCAATGGCCAGTATCCCTACCTGGGGTTGCGGTATGATCGGAGTTCCAAAAACACTTCCGAATGAACCTATATTCGTTACCGTATAGGTCGCGTTCATTACCTCACCGGGCTTTAAGGCATTAGTTCTGGCGCGATGCGCCAAATCATTGACTTTTCGGGCAAGTCCTGAAAGGTTTAAGGTGTCTGCCTCGCGTATTACAGGAACAATAAGATTACCATCGTCGAGTGCAGCAGCCATTCCTATATTGATGGCTTTCTTCTGGATCACGTTTTCTCCATCGAACTGTATGTTCATTTTAGGATACGCCTTCAAGGCACGTGAAACAGCCTCTATAAAGATTGGCGTGAAGGTTAATTTCTCTCCTTCAATACGCTCAAATTCTTGTTTTACGCTCGCTCTCCACTCTACAACATTCGTAACGTCTACTTCAATAAAGCTCTGAACATGAGCCGAAGTTAGGACGCTCTCTATCATATTTTTTGCAGTGAGTTTGGCCATACGGTTGAGCGCTATTCTTTCGTCGCCCTCTGCCGTCTCCAAGCGAACAGCTGCTTTCGTAGCAACAGGAGTTGGTTGCGGTTTTTCTTCAGTAACAGCATCGGGTAGTGCAGAATCAGGAACCTCGACCGGTGCTGAAGCGCTGGATTTTCGTTGAGAGATATAGAGGAGTATATCATCTTTAGTTATGCGATGATCTAGACCGGTTCCTTCGATTTGATCCAGTTCTGCAGCCGTTAATCCCTCTTGCTCAGCAATACTGCGTACCAAGGGAGAAAGAAATCCTTTAACATGACTTGAAGCCGGTGCAGCACGATAAGACGGGGCACTTACCTCTTTCGTAAAGCGCTCTATTTGCGCCACAGATTCCTGATCAATACCTTTTACCTCGGGCTCCTTATCAACAACTGGCGCTGTGTAATCTTCTTTTATTTCTTGGTCGGCTTTTTCAGGGACGGCATCTTCAGAACCGGTTGTGGCTACGATGAATAATGGCTGTCCGACCTTAACCACATCATCTGCTTTTGCACAAAGTTCAACAATAGTGCCTGAAACCTCTGAAACTACCTCAGAATCTACCTTGTCGGTGGCAACTTCTACCACTGCCTCATCAACGGCAACAGTGTCCCCTATGTTTTTCAGCCAGGCGATCACCGTGGCATCAACAACACCCTCACCCATCTCTGGTAAGACAACTTCAATCTTTGGCATAAAGGCAAATTTAGGAATTCAGTTCAACTAATCTTGCAGTAAAACGCGATTACTGATACTGCGGCCAAGGGTAATTTCATCCGCGTATTGCAGCTCATCACCCACAGCCAAGCCTCTCGCTAGCGTACTGCACTTGACTGAAAATTCTTTGAGCTGTTTGTGGATATAAAATTGCGTGGTATCTCCTTCCATCGAGGCGCTTAATGCAAAAATCACCTCGTCTACAGCCTCTGTTTTCAATCGATCTACGAGACCTGCAATAGAAAGATCTGAAGGACCTATTCCGTCCATAGGTGAAATTTTACCTCCCAATACGTGATACAGTCCTTTGTATTCGGCCGTAGCCTCAATGGCCAACACATCTCGGATATCTTCTACAATACAAACCAGTCGTTCATCGCGCCTTGGATCGGAGCAAATAACGCATAGCTGGTCATCGGAGAGCGCATTGCATTTTTTACAATGTCGAATTTCTAAGCGTAAAGATTTCAGCGCATCCGCGAGATCTAAGGCTTGAGTTTCTGGACGTTGAAGTAAATGAAGGGCCAACCTCAACGCGGTTCTTTTTCCAATACCCGGAAGCTGAGCAATGTGATCTACCGCTTTTTCCAATAACTTAGAACCGTATTCCATAAATCAAAAATACGGCGAACACCCATGACTTCGATCCAAATCAGTATACTTCTTCTCCTCTATTTCGGACTCTTATTTCTCATTTCTTACTTCACGGGTAAGAACGACAGCAACGAAACCTTTTATAGCGCGGGAAAAAGCTCTAAATGGTACCTAGTGGCCTTCGGAATGGTAGGGGCTTCATTATCAGGAGTCACTTTTATTTCGGTTCCGGGTTGGGTGGGCGCAACGCAGTTCACCTATCTCCAGGTCGTCTTGGGATATTTTTTCGGTTACCTCATTATAGCCTACGTGCTTCTCCCGCTTTACTATAAAATGGGCTTGCGCTCGATCTACGAATATTTAGGCGAACGATTTGGGTCTAACAGTCAAAAAATCGGTGCCTTTTTCTTTTTCCTTTCACGAGTTTTAGGAGCAGCGTTTCGCTTGTATCTCGTCGCCATAGTGTTGCACCACTTTGTATTTGAATCCTTTGGAATTCCCATAGAACTCACCGTGGTCGTATCTGTCGCCCTCATTTACGCCTATACCTTTAGAGGGGGGATTAAAACCATTGTAATCACCGACACCCTGCAGACCCTTTTTATGTTAAGTGCACTCGGACTCGCCACCGTATTGATTCTACAGAAGTTAGATACCTCTGCTCTAGCGTTTATAAACTCGGACGCTTTCACCAACTACAACCAGATTTTTGTGTTCGATGACCCCATGCAGAAGAGTTATTTTTTCAAGTCATTCATAGGTGGTGCATTCATCACCATTGCAATGACAGGACTTGACCAGGATATGATGCAAAAGAACTTGAGCTGTAAGAACCTGAAAGAGGCACAACTAAATATGATTGTATTCAGTCTCGTTCTTATTTTAGTTACGGGTCTATTCGTCTTCTTAGGCAGTCTTCTATTTCACTATAGCGATGTTCAAAACATCCCTATTCCCACATCAAATGGTGTAGTAAAGACAGACCTCTTATTTCCTGAAATAGCCTTGAATCACTCCCTTGGTCTCGGCATAGGGATCACCTTTTTTCTCGGACTCATTGCCGCAGCATATAGCAGTGCAGATAGTGCTTTAACCGCCTTAACCACCTCCTTTTGTTTAGACTTTTTAGCCCTAGATCAGCACCCACAAGCAATTCAGGTCAAGAGAAGAAAACAAGTACATCTAGGGATAGCCGTGTTACTCATTGGTGTGATTATAAGTTTCACCTACTTCTTGAGTGATAGCGTCATTGATAGTTTACTAACGATCGCGGGATACACTTACGGTCCGCTTTTAGGAATGTTTGCTTTTGGAATTCTAACGCCCTATCAGATTAAAGAACGTTGGGTGGGTCATGTCGCCCTACTTTCTGTGACAACTATCGCCTTGTTAGGTAGCCTCGATTCGACAACTCTTGGAGGGTATCAATTAGGATACGAATTACTCCCTTTAAACGGGCTACTGACATTTGTGGGGCTTTTCTTGATTAAAAAGCCATTGATTAAAAACGCATAATCACACTACCCCATGTGAATCCAGACCCGAATGCGGCCAAAACAACAAGATCGCCTCTTTTGATCTTACCCAACTCCCATGCCTCGGTAAGCGCTATTGGAATCGATGCCGCAGTGGTATTACCGTATTTCATAATGTTGTTGTGCACCTGATCGTCGCTCAACTTGAATTTCTTTTGAATGAATTGAGCGATACGTAGATTCGCCTGATGAGGAATCAACATGTCTATATCTTCGGTAGACAAGCCATTGTGAGAAAGCCCTTCATGAATGACTTCAGCAAAACGAACAACCGCGTGCTTAAATACGAATTGGCCATTCATATAAGGCATATACGAAACATCGTTAGGGTCGTTATCCGCTAGAATATCCGATACCCATCGCTTACCCATTCCTGGGGCAATAAGGGCCAATTCTTCTGCATGTTGCCCTTCGGAGTGCAAGTGTGAAGATAAGATCTGGCTTTGATCGCTATCACTTCTCGATACCACCGCTGCGCCCGCACCGTCTCCGAAAATAACCGATACCGATCTTCCTCTCGTGGTCATGTCTAGCCCATGGGAATGCAGTTCAGAACCAATAACGAGTATGTTTTTATACATACCACTGCGAATGAATTGATCGGCCACAGAAAGGGCATATACAAACCCCGAGCATTGGTTTCTCACATCCAATGCTCCCGCTGTGCCTATCTCTAGGTCACGCTGCACCAACACTCCTGGTCCTGGAAAGTAGTAATCAGGACTCAGGGTTGCGAAAATGATAAAATCAATATCGTCTTTTGAAACCGTTGAACGTTCAATCGCCACTTTAGCTGCCTTAACCCCCATTGAGGTCGTCGTATCTTCTCCCTTTACCGCAAAACGGCGCTCCTCTATACCGGTGCGCTCGCGAATCCATTCATCACTGGTCTCCATCCATTGCGACAAGTCATCGTTAGTAAAACGATTTTCAGGTACGTAGTATCCGAGTCCGTTTATAAAAGAAGTATACATCGCTAAAAATTTAATTCAAAAAAGGTACGATTAATCGATCATATAGCGCTCAAACGCCCTGGTATCGACTTTCGCTTTTAGGTCATAAAGCAGGTTGTATAAACCAAAAAAAGTGCGATTCATATAGAGAAAATGTTTAGAACCGCGATTTGCGTTCATCGTTCTCAATTGCTCATCATTGGCGAAAAAAGCAGCCATCTTTCCGATACCCTCCCAAAATATAGGAGCACCAAAAACAAAAGAATCCCTATTAAAAGGGGAAGTGAATAGTTGTAATAGGTCTTTGTACAGTTTAGTGAAGTACTTCACTTCTTTAGGACCGTCAGAAGGCACAAGCATTTCTAACTCGTAAAGTTTATCTATAAATAAAGACTCATCAGATTGAGTCGCTTGATCAACCAATTCAAAATAAGGTGTGTAAAAGTCCTCTGGGAGTTCTTTTATACATCCGAAATCAATCACAATTAATTCGTTGCTTTCTCCAATAAGAAAGTTTCCAGGATGAGGATCAGCATGCACCTTGCGTAATCCGTGAATTTGAAACATGTAAAAATCCCACAAGGCTTGACCAATCTTATCACCGACCTCTTGTTCGAATGTCGTTTTCACCCATTCTCCTAAAGGCTTTCCTTTTACATAGGTCATGGTGAGTACCCTTTCAGAAGACAAAGCCTCTACGTACTCAGGAAAAGCAACCCCTTCAATATGAGCACAGGCCTGGGTGATTTCTTTACTCTGTTTTAATTCAATGATGTAATTGGTTTCTTCGAGTAATTTGGCCTCTACCTCCTTAAAGTATTTCTCAGATTCTTTTGCCCCTAGGTTAAACATGCGCAATGCAATGGGCTTCACCAATGCCAAATCACTTTGTATACTTTCAGCGATTCCAGGGTACTGAATCTTCACCGCAAGAGCTCTTCCGTCTGAAGTAGCGCGATGAACCTGACCGATTGAAGCAGCGTTCATGGCCTCATACTCAAAAGAGTCAAAAAAACCTTCTGGATCTTCGTTGAGATAGCGCTTTAACGTCTTGCGAACCAAGGGTGCCGACAGAGGTGGAACTGAGAACTGAGACAACGAAAAACGATCGACATAGGCCTGAGGAAGCATATTGCGTTCCATGCTCAACATTTGAGCGACCTTTAGAGCGCTTCCCTTAAGATCTTTAAGCGAATCGTATATGTCTGCGGCGTTGTTTTCATTCAAACGCTCTTTTGCTTTTTGTTCATCATCGACAAGACGCTGCCCGTAATACTTTAGGTAATTAGCCCCCAGGCGGACGCCCGTACCCACAAGTTTTGAGGTACGCTGCAACTTTGAGGTTGGAATTCGGTCGGTAGATTTCACTAAAGGCTAAAAGATTCTTTAAACAGAAACTTACCAAGATCTAAAGCGCTCTCAAGTGGAGTGTTGTCAAAAACATCAAACACGGTATTGACCGACTTTTCAATAAAGACATCTGTTTTTTCAAAGCCCTTAGAATCATCATTCAGATAAAACTTAAGCAACACTAAGAATTGAGCCCAAGCCGCCTCCGCAAAAAACTGCTTGTTGTATTTAAAAATACCCCTTGAATTCAGCTCGTTTTCATCAGCGATTAAGCCTTCTATAAAGCCTTTATAATCTGTTCTTAGTGCCTTCAACATTTTGAGCTCCTTCCAATTAGAATGAACTTCTGAAAGTACAAAGGCTACATAAGAGCGATTAAGGGTGAGGTTCTCAAAAAAGGTAAACAAATACGTCAACACCTTTTCACGATTCGAAAACCCTGCAAACTCCTTGCTCTTTTCAAGGGTAGTAAGGGTGTTCTCATGAAAGGTGCTCCATACAGCAGCGGCTACTGCATACATACTGTTAAAATGCTCGTAGAATGCCGCCTCATCAATCTTAGCAGACTTGCAAAACTTATATACAGATTTCGGGTGTACCTCGTGTTCCAAAACTGCATCCATATATGCAGTGAGTATGACACTCTTTAGCTCTTTCTTAGACGATGTTTGCGACTTTGCCATTTGCAATTTTGTTTACACAAATTTACTATAATCTAAACAATTAATTACTGAGAGAAGCAAGAAGAAATCGCTCTAAATAGAAAGCGCCCTCTCGAAGAATGAGAGGGCGCTTTCAACAACCTAACCAATAAATAAACAAAATCGTTGCTTGAAATTTATCATAGCAAATTTTCCACAACACTTCAAATATACATTTTGTTTATATAAATAAAAAAAATATTAAACATTTTTAAAAATTATTTTTTGTCATTCAGGTGTCATGTTGTCAGCCCCTATGAAGATGGTATTCTTTTTGGTTTCATTGACAAAAAACATAAACCATGGAAAAAGGAAAAATTAATGTTTCGGTGGATAACATCTTTCCACTGATCAAAAAATTTCTCTACAGCGATCAAGAAATCTTTTTGAGAGAATTGATCTCGAATGCTACAGACGCCACCCTAAAACTGAAACATCTCACCGGAATTGGCGAAGCAAAAGTCGAATACGGCAATCCTATGATTGAGGTGAAAATCAACAAAGAGAATAAAACACTTCACGTGATTGACCAAGGTATTGGGATGAGCGAAGAAGAGGTTAAGAAATACATCAATGAAGTTGCATTTTCTGGCGCCGAAGAGTTTCTTGACAAATACAAAGACAGTGCTAAAGATGCAGGGATTATTGGGCACTTTGGACTTGGCTTCTATTCAGCCTTCATGGTGGCAGATAAAGTAGAACTTATTACCAAAAGCTATTCAGATGCGCCAGCGGTTCACTGGTCTTGCGACGGCTCACCAGAATTCTCTTTAGAAGCGCATGATAAAACGGAAAGAGGTACTGAAATAATTCTGCACATCTCAGAAGACGCTGCTTCATACCTAGAAGAGTCTACTATTCAGGGTTTATTGACGAAATACAACAAGTTTATGCCGATCCCCATCAAATTCGGCACACGTACTGAAACCCTCGAAAAGCCCGAAGGGGCCAAAGAAGACGATCCGGCTCCTACCAAGGAAGTAGACGCCATCATTAACAACACAACTCCCGCGTGGACCAAAGCCCCGGCGGACCTTAAAGAAGAAGATTACACGGCTTTTTATCGAGAACTCTACCCCATGCAATTTGAGAGTCCTCTCTTTCACATTCACCTCAATGTCGATTTTCCGTTTAATTTGACAGGAGTACTCTTCTTTCCAAAACTTACCAACGACTTGTCGATTCAGAAGGATCGCATTCAACTGTATCAAAATCAGGTTTTTGTTACGGACAATGTAGAGGGAATTGTTCCAGAATTCTTGACGATGCTCAAAGGGGTGATCGACTCTCCAGATATTCCGCTTAATGTTTCGAGATCTTATCTACAAGCTGATAGCTCGGTCAAAAAGATCACCTCCTACATCACCCGCAAGGTGGCGGATAAACTACAGAGTCTTTTCAAAGAAGATCGTAAAGACTTTGAAGAAAAATGGAACGATATCAAGGTCGTCATCGAGTACGGTATGCTGACTGAGGATAAATTCTTTGAAAAAGCACAAAAATTTGCGCTATACCCAACTACGGACGGAGAATATCTTACCTATGAAGAACTTGAAGAACGTGTAAAAGAGCTTCATAAGGACAAGGACAACAAGACCGTTTACCTCTATTCAACACAGCCTGATCAGCAGCACGCATACATCGAACAGGCCAAGCAAAAAGGATACACGGTATTGCTTCTCGATTCACCGATTGCGCCCCACCTTATTCAGAAACTCGAGAGTGAACTGAAGGAAGTTCAATTTGCTCGTGTAGACGCTGATGCCGTAGAAAACCTGATCAAGAAAGAAGAAGCCAACCTATCAAAGCTAGATGAAAAACAACAAGAAGAGCTCAAGACCCTAGTAGAAGATACGGTTAAACCCTTCGGATACACGGTGCAAGCAGAAGGTCTGAGTAGTGACGCCCTCCCATTTATGCTCACTGAGCCAGAATTCATGCGAAGAATGAAAGACATGCAACAAACCGGTTCAGGTGGTATTATGGGAATGGGTTCAATGCCTGACATGTTTAACCTTGTAGTGAATACCAATCACTCACTGATCAGCGAGATCTTCGAAGCAAAAACAGAGAAAAAGCGCAAACGCCTTATTCAACAAGGGGTTGACCTAGCGCGCCTATCGAAAGGTGTTCTAAAAGGAAAAGAGCTTTCAGACTTTATATCTAGAAGCGTAGAAATGATCAAATAAATTGATCCATAAAAAAAGCCCCTCGGATGAGGGGCTTTTTTTACCTTAACAATTAACTAAACTATTGTACCTCAACAATTTGACCAACCGCAATTGATTTGTAAGCTACAACTACCTTATAGTCATCGCGTTGTGCCTTCGAAAAGTCGAATGCTCTTTGAACGATGAATTCTCCGTCGAATTCTTGAGCGAAAACGAGGTTGTTTTTTGAATCAGTGATACGGATTTCAACCGGCTCTAAATCAGCATTTAAAAAACTGATTACTAGTTTTTCACCCTTTCTAACAAAAGTTGGGTCTTTAGTAAGTACGTTTTCAAAGATTCCCGTAGACTTCACTAAAGAAACATTTGCGAAAGAAACAGTTGCAACAGCAACTAAAAGGAAAGTAAATAAAGACTTTTTCATAACAGTGTTTTTGACAGTTCGTTTTTTGATTGATAATTGATACTGCAAATATACCCCCCTCTTTAATCGCGTTACTTTTCTTAGGTTGTCAGATTTATGCACTATTTTAACCTTATTTTAGTATTGATATGGCAATAAATGTCAATTTAAGGTTAATTTTGTATCCTTAAACTGAGGGTGAAAAAGAAAAAAGTTCCATGCAACAACTTGCCTTTGAGATTATTACACCTGTATTCGGAAACTCCTTCAAACTTGAAACCTTTGACGAGTATAATGTTAACCATTACAAGAGCTGGCATTACCATCCAGAAATTGAACTCGTCTACATCAATGGGGGATCAGGAAAACGACAGATCGGAACGCATATGTCGTACTTCAATGATGGCGATCTAATTTTGATTGGCAAGAACTTGCCACATTGCGGATTTACAGATCGTTCTACCGGAAACAGAAAAGAAACTCTTGTTCAGTTCAGGGAAGATTTTTTAGGCCAAGGGTTCTTTGACATTCCAGAAATGGAAAAGCTTAAAGCCCTATTTAGCATGGCTGAACAAGGATTGGCCTTTCATGGAGACACAAAGTCAAGAGTTGGATTAGCCATGGAAGGATTAGATGAGCTTGATGGATTCAAAAGGCTTTTAAGCATACTTGATATTCTACACGAATTGAGTCTTTCAACAGAGCTGACCATTTTAAACGCCGAAAGATTTGCCATCTCAACCGAGGTCAGCGAACAAAACAGAATCAACAAGGTCTTCAACTACGTCAAAAACAACTTTCAACAACCCATACCGCTTGAAACCGTTTCTTCCCTATCAGGAATGACAGAACCCTCATTCTGTAGGTATTTTAAAAAGACTACAAGCAAAACATTTACCCAGTTTGTAAATGAATACAGACTTGTGCACGCCTCTAAACTTTTGGCAGAAAAAGAAATGGCGATTAGCGATATCGCGTTTGAAGCCGGATTTCAAAATGTCTCACACTTTACGAGGCTCTTCAAGACTTTTACAGGCATGTCTCCCTCGGCCTACAGGCATGAAATGAGAAATGTTATTTCAACATGATGATCGATATATCCATAGGAACAGCGAAACTGCTGATTTGGGAAGACTTTCTGAATCAAACCGAGGCTGACAGCTGGTTTGAACACTTTAACTCCACTGTTCAATGGCAATCCGAGCAGGTAAAAGTTTTCGGAAAAATCTACGATCAACCCCGACTAACGGCCCTATATGCCGATGAAGAAAGATCATACACCTATGCTGGATTAACACTTAATGCCTTCTCCTTTACAGAAAAAATGAAGCTCCTTAAAAAAGAGATTGAAGACCTCACCGGTCATCGCTACAACAGTTGCTTATTCAATTTATATAGAAACGAAAAAGACAGTAACGGCTGGCATGCGGATGACGAGCCAGAATTAGGACCAACCCCGGTAATTGCCTCATTAAGTTTAGGTGCAACTCGACGTTTTCACATAAAACATAAGACAGATAAGACGCTTAAGCAGTCCATTGACCTGAAACACGGTAGTCTTTTTTTAATGGGAGGAAGAAGTCAATTGGATTTTAAACATCAGCTGCCCAAAACCCGAACGCCAAAAGCTTCTAGAATCAATTTGACTTTTCGCTATATCTTTGAAGGGCTATGAAGAAAGAATCCCCCACCCTCAACCTATCCGAGGCAGAGATTGATCGTATCATCGAGATGGCCTGGGAAGATCGCACCCCTTTCGATGCCATAAC
>Ga0181577_10001205_pt1 | contig 20993 bp, 16 predicted proteins | sample 101ome_21_FD_132468 | JGI IMG/M metagenome (GOLD analysis project Ga0181577, IMG submission 132468) | Coastal salt marsh microbial communities from the Groves Creek Marsh, Skidaway Island, Georgia - 101413BT metaG (megahit assembly) | ecosystem: Environmental > Aquatic > Marine > Intertidal...
AACCTCGGCGCAGACCTCTCCCATCCGTTCGCCCAGGACTCGGCCAAGTGGCGTCGGCATAGCTTCGACCATCGTCACGTCGAGCGCACGCTCGCGACACGTGGCGGCGACCTCTGCACCGATGAACCCGGCACCGACGACGACAACCCGCCGGGGGCCCGCCTCGAGCTCGGCCCGCAACGCCAGGGCCTGATCGAGGTCGCGCAACACGTGAACTCCTCCGATGGTTTCGGTACCGGGCAGGGTGCGGCAGCGCGCTCCGGTGGCGACCAGCAGCCCGTCGACCACCTCGTCACCATCGCTGGTGGACAAGGTACGACTCTCGAGATCGAAACCCGTTGCGCGCACACCGAGACGAAGGTCGAGCGCCAACTCGTCGAGGGTCTGCGGTTTCGTCAGTTGAATGCGATCGGTGTCCCAACTGCCGGCCAGGACCTGCTTCGACAGCGGTGGACGGTCGTAGGGCAGGTGGGACTCGGCACCGATCAGGACAATGCGACCGTCGAATCCACGACGCCGGAGCGCCTCGACAGCACGGATCCCGGCAAGCGATGCACCGACGACATGGATCGATTGTCGAGGCATCGAGCTTGCGACTCAGTCCTCGAGCGAAATTGCCTGCTTCGGGCAGCGCTGGACGCACTCCTCCATCCGCGCACGATCACCCTCGTCGGGGTGCTCGTTGAGGACGTAGAGGAAGTCGTCATCTCGGACCTCGAACACATCGGGTGCAATCTGCATGCAAATGGCGTTGCTCTCGCACAGATCGAAATCGACCACGATCTTCATTGGACGTCCTCCCCAGAACGGTTGCTGGCCGCAGACTATACGCCACCGGGATACCCGAAGACGTCGGCGGTGAGCTCGATCGAGTGCAGGCGCTGTTGCGTGGTCGGCGACGGGTGCACAGTGATCAGCTCGTCGACGTCGGCTTCCTGTGCAAGGTTCTCGAGGTAGCGCTTCACGAGTCCGGGCGAGCCGGCGGCGGTGTAGTGGGTCATCTGGGCAATTCCCTGGCCCTGCGGGGAGGCCAGCAGCTCGTCGGCCTCGTCGTCGGTGAGTTCGCGCGGGAGGCGGAGGAACCGAGCGACCCTCTTACGGGTGACGGCGAGTCGCTGCGACTCGGCGTCGGCGTCGGTATCGGCAGCAATCACATTGACCCCTGCGATCGCATACGGCTCGGACAGGCAGGCGCTCGGCTCGAACCGTTCTCGGTACAGCTCCACGGCCTGCAGGAGCGCTCCGGGAGCGAAATGAGACGCAAAGGCGTACGGCAGACCGAGCGTTGCCGCGAGCTGAGCGCCGAACAACGACGAGCCCAGGATGTAGAGCGGTACATGCGTTCCACCGGCCGGCACCGCCTCCACGCCGGGCACGAGCGATTCGCCCGCCAGGTAGGCCTGCAGTTCCAGTACGTCTTGCGGGAACCGGTCGGAGGCCGCCGGATCGACACGCATGGCACGCATCGTCATCTGGTCGGTGCCCGGCGCGCGTCCCAGGCCGAGGTCGATGCGACCCGGATGCAACGTGGCCAGCGTGCCGAATTGCTCGGCGATGACGAGCGGGGAGTGATTGGGCAACATGACGCCACCAGAACCGAGCCGGATCGTCTCGGTGTGGGCCGCCACATGTGCGATCAGCACACTGGTCGCCGACGACGCGATCGACGCCATGTTGTGATGCTCGGCGTACCAGACCCGCCGGTACCCGCGAGCCTCTGCCGTCTGCGCCATTGCAACGCTGTTGGCGAACGCCTGGGCCGGTGTCTCGTCAGATCCGACGATCGCGAGATCGAGGATGGAAAGGACCGGACGATCTGCGAATGCCACCCGCTCAGCCTAGAGACCTGGACCCGACTGTTCGAACCGGGGGCAACCGATCGAACGTCACGTTCCCGGGCGGTGTTTGACGTCGATTCCGAACGTCGCACGAACGCGAGCGTCGATGTCGGCGGGGATGTGGTCGGGCCAGTGGTTCTCGAGCAGGTCGTTGGCTCGCTCGTGTGCTCGAACCAGTTGATCCTTGCCGCCGGCGTCCATCCAGTTGTCGGGGGTGTCGCGATCCCCGACCTCGGGGTAGAGATACTCGCGTTGCATCAGGTCGAGTGTCTGTTGTGAGCCCAGGAAGTGACCGGCCCCGGTGACCACGTCATGGATGACCTGGGCCGAGAGCGTCTCCTCGTTGACTTCGATCCCGCGGACGGTGCGGTTGATCGCACCGAGCATGTCGTTGTCGATCACGAGGCCCTCGAACGAGCAGCTGAGCAGCGATGCGAGCATGCCGGCCGATTCGTACACGAGATTCGCACCGGCATGGCCGGCAAGCGCGATGTTGAGCCCTTTTTCGTAGCCGGCTTGATTGTCGGGGACCTTGGAGTCGGCCATACCGGCCGCAACCCCTGACGGCAGTCCGAGCCAGTTGGCTGTCTGGGCTGCGGCGGCGTTGAGCACCCCCTCCTCACCCGAACCCCCGCTCATGGCACCGGTGCGAAGATCGGACACGAAGGGCCACAGTCCCATCACGCACGGGTGCCCCGGAGACATCAGATTGACGGTGGTGAGGCCGGCGAGACACTCGGCCAAGGCCTGCGCCAGCGAACCGGCGAGCGCAGCCGGCGAGGTCGCACCGGCCTGTCCGGCCGACAACAGGTTGATCGGCATGCCGCACTCCACCTGGGCGACCATGCACCTGATCGACTCCTCGGCGAACCGCATCGGTGGGACCACGAAGGTGTTGTTGGCCGCCACGATCGGGCGCCGACGAAACGCCCCCTCTCCTCCCATCAACATGTCGAGCATTGCCACCGTCTCATACACGTGGGGTTTCTCGAACCACGACGTGCCGATCGGCTTGCGACAGCCGGCGACGGCACCGTACGCAGTGTTGAGATCGAGCAGTCGACTGTCGGCGTGATTACGGGCCACCACGGTGCGGACGTAGAAGTGAATGTTGTCGAGTGCATCGACGAGACGGCCACAGTCGTACACATCGTCACCGGTGGAGTGACGAAAGGAGTTCGTCGGATAGTCGTACATGAGCACGGCCGCCCCACCCGTGCCGAAATGGACTTTGTCGCCGCCGACCTCGATCGAGTGCGACTCGTCCCATGCGTGCCATGTCCACGTCTTCGCAGCCGTCTCGATCGCCCGCTCGACGATCGCCTTCGGGTAGTAGAGGCGATCACCATCGACCCGGCCTCCGGCGGCGGTGACGACGTCGATGAACTCGGGGATCGGTGAGCCCATCCCCACGTTCTCGAGCAGCCAGATCGCCGCGTCGTAGACCTGCTGCAGATCGGCTTCGGTCAGCGGCTTGTACAGACCGCCGGCAAGGCCGGGGCGGACCGGCCGCATGTCCTTGCCGAGCGGCGCCTGGCGAGCGGCAACTCTCCCGGCACGACCGCCGGAGCGACGCCGCGCAGGGGGCCCATCGATCGCCGTGACGTCGAGGTCGCCGGTCTCACTCAATTCGGTGTCCTGTTCGTTCACGCGCGGAGCGCAGCATTGGCCGGGTCGTGCGCTGCATCGGCGAGCACGGTGGCGGTGCGACGAACGCCGAGCATGTCGAGTTCGAAGATCGACCCGGGCGCCTCGTAGTCGGGCGCCACATAGACGAAGCCGAGGGATTTGCCGACCGAGTGGCCAAACGCACCGGATGTCGCAATTCCCATGACCTTGCCGTCGTTGCCGTAGGCGGGTTCGTTGCCTCGAAGGTCGGATGCACCGTCGGAGATTTCGCAGTAGACGAGCACCATCGACAGCGGGTCGGCCTGATCGCGACGGTCGATGGTGGCGCCCTTGCCGATGAAGTCACCATCGAAGTCGACGAAGCGTTCGAGACGGGCCTCGATCGGCGTGATCTCGGTGGTGAGCTCGGAGCCCCAGGCCTTGTAGCCCTTTTCGATCCGCATGACGTTCATGGCGTACGAGCCGAAGTGGACCATTCCGAGTGGCTCGCCGACACCGACGAGCGCGTCGTACACCTCCCCCATGGTGTCGATCGGCATGTGGAGTTCCCAGCCGAGTTCGCCGACGTAGCTCACCCGCAGTGCCTTCATCTCGACCCCGGCAACGGTGATCTCTTGGGCGGTGAGCCAACGGAAGGCCGGCGCATGCAGGTCGGCCTCGGTCAATTGGGAGAGCACGTCGCGGGCCCGGGGCCCGGTGACCGCAATGATGCCGTTGGCATCGGTGACATCGGTGACGGTCACGTCCTCACCGTCCAGGATGTGGCTGTTGAGCCAATCCTCGTCGTGGGTGGTTCCTGTGATTGCCGAGTTGAGGTAGTAGCGCCCCTCTCCGAAACGGGTGATGGTCATCTCGCACTCGATGCCACCGAGCTCGGTCAACATGTGCACGAGACGCATGGCCCCGTCCGTGCTCGGAATCCTGTTCGCGCTGACCCGGTCGAGAAGGTCGGCCGCCTGGGGCCCCGTGACCTCGAACTTGGCGAACGCGGTGAGGTCGGCGATGCCGACCCGTTCGCGCGTTCCTCGGACTTCTTCGCCGACAAGCTCGTGGGCATTGGACCGGAGAAAGGTGTGTCGTTCGGGCGCACCGAAGTATTGGGGACGCTCCCAGCCGTAGACCTCTTCCCATTGAGCACCTCGGGCATCGAGGCGGTCGTACAGCGGATTGATCTTCTGCTTTCGGGCCGCCGGGTGATGTTCCCCCGGTGGACGGGTGGCGTACATGAGGTGGTATTCCTCGATCGCCTTGTCCACCGCAAACTGACCGGAGGCGCCTGCGTGGCTGCCGAAGCGGCGCGGGTCCATCCCCCGCACATTGATCTCGGTCTGGCCGTGGACGATCCACTGGGCCAGGTACTTTCCGGCGCCCGGACCCTGCGTGATGCCGATCGATGCGCCACTGCAATGCCAATAATTGTGCAGACCGGCTTCGGGGCCCATGAGATAACCCGAGTCGGGCGTATGGGTGATCGGACCCGACACGACCTTCTTGATGCCGCTTTCGGCCCACGCCGGCACGCGTTCGAGCGCCACGGTGAGACAGTCGGCGATCGCATCGAGATCGGGCGGCGTGAGGTAGAAGTCGAGGTTCCAGTCGATCCCGTCGACGCCGTAGGTCTGAGCGCCGCTCGTCTCGTACGGACCGATCAAGATTCCATCGATTTCTCGGCGGTAGTACGACGACGAGACTGGATCACGGGTGACGGGGATCTCGACATCGAGCGCCTTCATCGCGTCGAGTGGCTCGGTGATGATGTACTGGTGGATCACCGACACGATCGGTACGTCGATCCCGACCATGGCGCCGAGTTGTGGTGCATAGTGACCGGCAGCGTTGACAACGTGCTCGGCGACGATCCGTCCCTGCTCACTGATGATCTCCCAGCGACCGTCAGGTAGCTGGTTCATGTCGGTGACCCGGTTGTGTCGGATGATTTCGGCTCCGAGTTGTCGGGCCCCTTTGGCCATCGCGTTGGTGACACCGGTCGGGTCGGCCCAGCCGTCGTTGGGCGTCCAGAGCGCCGACTGGACATCGTCGATGTTTTCCATGAGCGGGTTGAGCTCTCGGATTCGAGCCGGGCCGACGATCTCGTTCTCGATACCCAGTTGGTCGAGTTGGGCACTCACCTGGCGGTGCCAGAGGACGTCGTTTTCCGAGATGGCGAACCGCAGCGCGCCGCAACCGTGCCAACCCGACGAGAGGCCGGTCTCTGCTTCGATCTTCGGATAGAGCGAGACGGCTTCCTGATGGACCTTCGCCATGTTCAGATCGCCGATGAAATTCGGGACGAGTCCGGCGGCATGCCATGTCGACCCGGAGGTGAGTTCACCCTTTTCGATCAGCACGGTGTCCGGACCCCAGCCCTCGTGGGCCAAGAAGTACAGCAATCCGACGCCCATGGCTCCGCCGCCGATGATGACGCAGCGCGCTTCATCCCTCACGGTTGATGCCCCCTCGAAGTAGACGTTCCGCGCAACCCAATGACGCCAGCGTTTCACTGAATGGAACGTTTCGGTCTGTGGCCACTAGTGTAGCTCTTGGCATGCAATCAATCGACCGGGCGTTCACCGTTCTTCGTGCCGTTGCGTCTCGCGCCGGAACCTCGTCGCTTGCAGACGTCACGAAGGCATCGGGCCTCCCCAAGTCGACCGTCCTCCGACTGTTGACGGCGCTCGAGGAGCAGGGTGCGATCCAGGTCCTCGGTGGCCGGTTCGGGATCGGCCCGGGACTCGCGGTGCTCTCCCATGGTGGAGCACCGGTGAGTGCCCTCAAGGAGATTGCACGCCCTCATCTTGTCGAACTCGCCGAACAGATCCAGGAAAACGTGTCGCTGATGATTCCCGACGGTGAGGTCACGCTCTACATCGACACCGCCATCTCGGAGAGTTCGGTCATGGTCCAGGACTGGAACGGGGAACGACTGCCCTATCACGGTTCGGCCGGTGGACTTGCGCTGTTGTCGTCGTGGACCGATGTCGAGATCGCCGAGCTCGCCGCCAGCGGCCTCGAGGCGTACACCGCGACCACGGTGACGACGCTGGCCGGCCTCATGGCAAAGGTCGAGCACGCTCGCCGAACGGGTGTTGCGCTCACCCATCAGGAGTTCAGTGACGACGTCAACGGCTTCGGCTCGCTGGTGACCGGACCCGACGGGGAGCCGCTCGCTGCAGTCAACGCCTACGGACCCGACTACCGCTTCCCTGGCGATCGAGACGCTGCCGAGATCAGTGCTGCGGTCCTCGAAACCGCCCGGGCGATCACCGATCGACTGGGCTGATCGGCGGTTGCGTTCACCGGGCACCCCTGCTGTGATCTGCCCATGGTCGAACTCACCAGCTCACTGACCGCCATCGTCGACGCACTCGAATCGAGAGCGATTGGCGCCACCGAGCTGCTCGACGCCCATCTCGACCGAATCGAGCGGCTCGACGGGGAGATCAACGCCGTCGTCACACTCGCTCCCGATCGAGCCCGCACCGAGGCGCATGCTGTCGACACCGCTCGCACAGCGGGCGAGCCTCTCGGCCCACTGGCAGGCGTCCCCATCACTGTCAAGGACGCACTCGCCACCGCCGGCATCCGTTCCACCGGTGGCGCCGACGAACTCGTCGATCATGTGCCCACCGACGATGCCACGGTCGTCTCGACCGTTCGCAACGCAGGAGCGTTGGTCTTCGGCAAGACCAACGTGCCTCGCTGGTCGGGCGATTACCAAAGCTTCAACAAGCTCTTCGGCACGACGAACAACCCGTGGGATCTCGAACGTACGCCGGGTGGCTCGTCGGGCGGACCGGCAGCGGCAGTTGCGATGGGATTCACCGGTTTCGAGATCGGCACCGACATCGGTGGATCGATCCGGGTGCCAGCGTCATTTTGCGGGATCTATGGCCACAAGCCGAGTTTCGGCGTGATCCCCACCTACGGCTACCTCGACAGCGTTCGGTTTCACCGCAACGTCAGTGACGTCAACGTCTTCGGCCCGATGGCTCGATCGATCGATGACCTCGAGCTGCTCTTCGGTCTGTTGGCAGGCCCGAACCCCGACGACGCACCCGGTTGGAAGCTCGACCTTCCTCCATCTCGAGCCGAGGCGATCGGTGACTTCCGGGTGGCGGCGTGGCTCGACAGCGACTTCGCCCCAATCGATCCCTCCGTCGCAACCGTGCTCGCCAACGCCACCGACGCGCTCGAGCGTGCCGGCGCCCGCATCGACCACGGCCAGCGGCCGGCAATCGATGCCACTGCAGCCGCCCTCAACGGCTCGGCGCTGATCGGTCTTGCCACCCGCATCTCCGACAGCGACAGCCCGGACGGCCCGGAGCCTCCGGGCGCACCGGTCCCTCATCGTCAGTGGGATGTCCGCCACCGCGAGCGAGGTGTTGTCCGACGGAGGTGGGCCGAGTTCTTCGACGAGATCGACATCCTGCTGTGTCCTGTCACACCGATCCCGGCGTTCCGTCATGTGCACACCGACGACGGATCGAACTGGACGCACGCCCAGATCGAGGAGTTCGGCGACCTACCGTACGGACAGCTGGTGCTGTGGAACTCGCTCATCGGCAGTGCCTACCTCCCCGTCACCACCCCACCGGTCGGGTACACGGCCGACGGGCTTCCGGTGGGGATTCAAGTCGTTGCTCCCTACCTGCACGACCGCACCGCGCTCACGTTCGCCCGACGGATCACCGAGGTCCTCGGGGGCTACACGCCACCACCGCTGGCGGTCGATCGGCCGTGACACGGGCGGTTCGATGTGTGAACGGAACGCTGTCGACCAGGTCGACCTCCACAACGGTGCTCGGCGTCAGGGCGACCAGAAGGCAACGTCACCCTCGCTCACCCGTATCGCACTGTCACTGTCGAGTCTGCGGACCCAGATGCTGTCGCCGAGTTCGTCCTGAGCGGCGTAGACGATCGCATTGCTACCCGGCGACCAGATGCGCCGCGACTCGGTGTACTGCCACGAGAAGAAGACGTAGTTCCGAAAGAACGTGAGCGTGGGCCGAAACGGTTCGAGTCGGGTCGTCGACTCACCGTCCCAGATCACCCACACCGCACTGTCACGTGCAGCGCTGGGCTGCATCAGCGCGAGCTTCGTGCCGTCGGGTGACCATTCGGTCCAGATCGAGAGTTCGTCGGAGATCGGGGTGCGCTCTGCGGTCTCGAGATCGATGATTTCGGTCGATGCAGTCACCGCTGCGGGTGCGAAACCGACCGTGACATTCCCATCTCCCCCCGGACCGACCGCGTGGGCGAGCACGGCCCGCCGTCCATCCGGCGACACTGCGATGCCGATCGAACCATCGACCGGCCCGAGGTCGACAGACTCCAACGTGTCGACGTCGAGGCGAGTCAGTCGGCCGCCCGTCACTTCTTCTTCGACGAGCAAGACGTGCCGCGTCCCCGGGATCCAGGCAGGGGCGAGAAACAACTGACCAGGCTCACCGAGGGGTTCGACAGTCGTGAGGTCGGTCGGATCGCGCACCAACTCGAGCACTCGATCGCGGTGAATGACGAGGTCGTCTCCTCCACCTGGCTCCCAGGCCAGGTAGAAGCTCGCAGTGTCGAGGCTGTCGTCGCTCACCGGAACTCCATCCGGACCGAGGATGTCCAGGGAGGTTCCCAGCGGACCGGGCCCGAGGGCTGCGATGTACGCGCCGTCGGTACTCCAGGAGTAGAAGAAATAGGGCCGACGGGACGGTCGAATCGTGACCGCCTCACCCTCCACCGCCACGGTGGTGACCGGCTCTGCGACGGCGGTGGCGATGATGTTCGTCCCGTCGCGCGACCAGGTGGGCTGGGTCACGGCAACACCCGCCGTCGGGAAGCTCTCCATCGTGCGTCCCGACGGATCGGTGACGACCAGGTTGCGAAACCCGCCAATGGCGAGAGCGCCACCCAGACCATCGCCGAGCGAAGGTGTCGCCTCGCTCGCCGGAACCGTCGTGGTGGACGCTGGTCCGTCGGCCGAGGGCGGCGCGGTGGTTGTCGGTGACGATGTCGACTCGACCTCGGTGACCGTCGAGTCCGGACTCGAGAATCGGGCATCGAGCTCCTCGGGGCTCACCGACGTGCAGCTGCCGGCGAGGAGCGCACCGATGACGAGGGCCGTGCAACGAGGGATGACGGGCACCTGCGGACCGTACTCCGGCCGGACGGCTTGTCGCGACCGTCCAACCCGCCTGCTGGGGTCCATCCTCGACTAGTCCGCGAGATGCGGCCGCCGATTCTGGGGGTCGTACCACGAACGGATCGAGGCCGAGACGGGCACCCGCCGGCCCCCGATGTTGGTTTCCCACTCGCCATCTTCGAGCCAGGCCGCCGTCACTGCTTCACCTCCGGGATGCTCGACGTATCCCATTGCACAGCAGCGGTCCTGCGTGACCGACCACATCGACGACGACGTCCGCCCGACGACGACACCACTGCGGTACAGCGGCTCGTCGTGGTAGGTCAGAAGGTCGGGATCCTCGATCCGGAACTGGATCAGCCGTTTGCTTCGAGGCTGCTCGCGCTGGGCCAGGAGCGCCTCGCGGCCGACGAAGTCGTCCTTGTCCCAGTCGATGACGAAACCGAGCCCTGCCTCGAGCGGGGTGTCCTCGTCGGAGATGTCGTGACCCCAATGGCGCATGCCGGCTTCGAGACGCAGCGAATTCATGGCGTGGTACCCGGCCAAGACCAGCCCGTAGTCTCCACCTGCTGCTACCAGAGCGTCGAAGACGGCGCCGGCACCGTCGTTGCCGACGTACAGTTCCCAGCCGAGCTCGCCGACGTAGCTCATTCGCAGTGCCAGACAGGTCTGCCCCGCAACCTCCATGCGCTTGCTCCAGCCAAATGGAAAGCTCTCGTTCGACAGATCGACATCGGTCAGCTCCGACAACAATGCGCGGCTGTTGGGACCCATCACCCCAAGCATCACGAAATCGTGTGTGACGTTGGTGATCGTGACGTCCTTGCCAGCTGCGGCCCGCCGTAGCCAGGTCCAGTCGCGGGTCTCGGCGGCTGCGGCCGTGACGACGAAGAAGCTGTCGTCACTCATTCGCGTGACTGTGAGATCGGCCTCGATCCCACCCCGCGCGTTGCACCACTGGGTGTAGATCGCCTTGTGCATCGGGGCGTCGATGTTGGCAACGGAGATCGTGTCGAGCACCTCGAGAGCATCAGGACCCTCGACCCGAAATTTCGCGAACGAGGTCTGATCGAACAGGCCGACCGCCTCCCGCACGCCGACGCACTCGCGGACCATGTTGTCGTGCCAGTTCTGCTTCCCGTACGAGTAGTCGTATGCGCGAGCCTGGCCCTCCTCGGCGAACCAATTCGGACGCTCCCAACCGGCGGTCTCGCCGAACACGGCGTTGGCGGCATCGAGCCGATCGTGCAGGGGCGACAGTCGCATCCCGCGAGCTGATTCGTACTGCCGGAACGGCCAGTGCATCGCATAGAGCAGACCGAGACTTTCCGAGATTCGGTCGGTGAGGTAGCCGACATCACCCTGGAACGGCTGGGCTCGGCGAATGTCGACCGAGTTGAGATCCATCGGTGGGTGTCTGTCCGCGATCCAATCTGCGAGCGCCCATCCGACACCCCCGGCCGACTGAATACCGACGGAGTTGAAGCCGGCGGCGACGTAGCAGTTGTCGACCTCAGGGGCCTCCCCCATGTAGAACACGCCGTCGGGGGTGAAGGCTTCCGGGCCGTTGAAGAACAGCTGCAAACCGACCTCACCGAGCACCGGCACGCGATGCATGGCGGCCTCGAAGATCGGTCCAACGTGCTCCCAGTCCTCGGGAAGACTGGCAAAGCTGAAGTCACGCGGGATCCTGTCGGTGCGCCAGATCTTGCCGCGCGGTTCGAAAAAGCCGGCCATGATCTTGCCGGTCTCTTCTTTGAAATAGGTGTAGTTGCCGGGATCGCGCAGCGTCGGTGTCCCGGGATCGAGTCCCTCGATCGGCTCGGTCACGATGTAGAAGTGCTCGCACGCCTGCAGGGGAACGTTCACGCCGATCTGCGCGGCAAGATGACGGGTCCACATGCCGGTGGCGAGCACCACGATCTCGGCCTCGATCTCGCCCTGCTCGGTGACGACGCCCGTCACCTTGCCGTTGCTGGCAGAGAGCTGGGTGACGGCGACGTTCTCGATCACTGTCGCCCCGCGTGCCTTCGCACCCTTGGCGAGCGCCATGGTGGTGTCGACCGGCGAAGTCTGGCCATCCCTCGGGATGTACAACGCGCCCACAAGATCGTCGGTGCGCATGTGTGGCCACTTCTCCGACGCTGCCTGGAGATCGAGAATCTGCGTCTCGACTCCAACCCCTTCGGCCATCGTTGCACCACGGAGGATCTCTTCCCACCGCTCGTCGTTGTCGGCCACACTCAACGAGCCCGGAGTTCGGTAGCCCGTCGCCTGTCCGGTTTCGTCTTCGAGCTCCTCGAACAGCCGGGCGGAGTAGGTCGCCAGCTTCGTGAGCGAGTGGGTGGCTTTGAGCTGACTGACCAGGCCGGCTGCGTGCCAGGTGGTGCCGGCCGTGAGCGTGTTCTGCTCGAGTACGACGACGTCGGTGATGTCGCGACGGGTGAGGTGATAGGCGATGCTGCAACCGACGATCCCACCACCGACGACGACGACGTGCGCACGATCCGGAACGCGTGACATGCCGGGAGGGTAGTACCCCGGGGCGAAAGCCCCTCAGCCGTTCACCGCCGAGATGATCGTGGCGTAACGATCGAGGATCGGCAGGATCGTGGCGGCGGGTGCCGGCGGCAGGCCGAAGATGAACCGCTTCACACCGCCGTCCTCGTGGACCTTTGCGGCATCGACATCCGGCGGCGCCATGTAGAGCGACAGTTCGATCTCGGAGACCTCCCGATCATGCTTCTTGCACTCCTCGGCGAGGACCGCAAGGTCGTCGAGCATCGTGCCGCCGCGTCCGTGGATCGGCATCCAGCCGTTGCCGTAGCGAGCAGCTCGGCGCGGACCATGCGGAGACGAACCGCCGACGTGAATCGGTGGGTGCGGTTGCTGCACCGGCTTCGGCTTCGAGAAGATCGGCCCGAAATCAACGAAGTCACCGTGGTACTCGGCTGGATCATCGGCCCAGATCGCCTGCATCGCTTCGACCCGTTCCCGCATGAGCGTGAAGCGGGAGCGGAAGGCCGTTCCGTGGTTCTCCATCTCCTCGGCATTCCATCCACCACCGATGCCGAAGAGAAAGCGACCCCCCGAGACATGATCGATCGATGCAACCTCCTTGGCAGTGACGATCGGGTCCCGCTCGACCACGAGGCAGATACCAGTCCCAACCTTGAGGTTCGTCGTCGCGGTGGCTGCCGCAGTCAATGCCACGAACGGATCCATCGTCTCGTAGTACATCTGCGGAAGCTCGGCACCGCCGGGCCATGGGCTGCGGCGATCGGCCGGGATGTGCGTGTGCTCGGCGACCCAGTACGACTCGAAACCACGCTCCTCGAGGGCCACCGCCAACTCGGCCGGATGCATCGCATCCTCGGTCGGAAAGAGACAAACCCCGAAGTCCACCTGGATCTCCTCTACATGAGGCCGCCCGCACTCAGGCTGCGGGGGCGTTGGCTTCGTTCACCTTCTCACTCACGACTCGGCTGCTGCCACCCGACTTCATCGACACGCCATAGAGACAGTCAGCCGCCTCCATCGTGCGTTTCTGATGGCTGACGAGAAGCAGTTGCGCATCGGCACGGAACTCTTCGACCAACGAGAGAAAGCGGTGCAGGTTGACATCGTCGAGCGCAGCTTCGACCTCGTCCATCACATAGAACGGCGATGGTCGGCTCCGGAAGACGGCAAAGAGGAAGGCCAGCGCCGTGAGAGTGCGCTCACCGCCCGACAGCAACGAGAGCTTCTTGATGTTCTTGCCCGACGGCTTGGCCGAGATCTCGATGCCGGTATTGAGCAGGTCGTCGGGCGACGTGAGTGAAAGAGCGCCTTCGCCGCCCGGGAACAGCGTCTCGAACAACTGGGTGAAGTTGACCGATACATCGGCGAATGCCGAGGCGAACACGGTGACGATCTCTTCGTCGATGCTGGAAATCACCTTCGACAGTTCGCGCCGGGTGGAGCGGATGTCGTCGAGCTGCCCCTGCAGGAATGTATGGCGGTCCTGCAGCGCTTGGTATTCCTCGAGTGCCAACGGGTTGACCGGGCCGATGATGTCGAGCTCGGCCTCGAGCATCTCGACACGACGACCGGCGCCGATCCCGTCGGGAAGGTCCGGGCATGGCGCGGACACTGCGATATCGGGAGCGAGGTCGTGATCGGTGCGAAGACGGTCCAAGGTCGCCTGCAGACGAGTCCGCACCTCGGCCTCCTCCACCTCGGCCTTCGCCAGCGAGGCGCGCAACCCTTCGAGGTGATCCTGTGCCTCGCCACGGCGCCGACGCAGATCATCGAGTCGTTGGGCGATCTCCTGTGCCGCCCGGGATTGCGCCTGGCGACGGTCACGAACGTCGGCAAGTCGAAGCTCGAGAACAGACGTGCGAACTTCGACGGCCATCACGAGCGCAGCAAGCACCGCTGCACAACGGTCGAGACCCACCCGCTGCGCTTCCAACGCAGACCGCTGCGCAACATCTCGTTCCAACCGCTCGTCGAGTTCGGCAAGACGGGTGACCAACGTTGCCCGTCGCTCGTCAAGGCCTGCGGAGCGAACGTCGACGTCTGAGCGAAGGGCGCCGACCATCGCTGCGCGCTCCTCGATCTCGGCTCGCGCCTCGGCCAGGCGACGACCTGCTTCGAGCGATGCTTCCTCTGCCGCCTCGAGAGTCGGGAGCTGCATCTCGAGTTCACCGACGCGGTTGGTTTCGCGCTCGAGGCGCGATGCCAGTTCGTCGAATCGCGCCTGGAGTGCGTCGGCCTCTGTGGCAACTTCGCGTCGATCCGCATCCGTGCGCTGGAGGGCGTCTGCAGCTGCGGTAAGGCCAGCTTCGATCCCGTCGAGCTGGTCGGCCAGCTCAGCAGCTCGCATCGTGCGATCGGCCAGTTCCCGTCGCGCCGTCGCAGTGGCGTCGGCCGCCCCGACACATCGCCGCTGCGTCACCGCTGTCTGCTCCTCGGCCTCCACCAGTGCCGCACCGGTTGCACCGGCGCTTCCCCTTCCGATTCGCCACCCGGAAGGACCGAACCGGTCGCCACGGCGGGTGACGATGACGTCGGCGGGATTGCCCACACTCATGTCGAGTGCAGCCTCCCACCCCCCGTCGACGGCGATGGCGTCACCGATGAGCCGGTCGAGAAGGTGATCGAGTCCCTCGACGGACCCGCTGACGTGGGAACGAACGAAGTGCTCACCCGAAGGCGGCGCAGCTTGCTCTGCAGCCCCCAGGGCGAGCACCGCACCGGCGACATCACCGTCGGCGAGGGCCGTCAGCGCGACCTGTGCCGTATCGGTACTGTCGACGATCACGGCCCGCAGTGCCTCACCGGCCGCTGCTTCGAAGGCGGCTTCCCAACCTTCGTCGACGACGACGAGGTCGAGCAGCGTGCCGAGAACCCCGTCCACATCGGCGAGGTGGGCAGCACCACTGCGGGCTCGGGCCTCGTCGAGCGCTAGCGAGAGGGCTTCGGCTCGAGCCACCCATCGGTGATGCTCGGATTCGGCGTCGGCCTGCACAGCCACTGCACGGGCGACCTCGTCGTCGGCCGTGCTCTGCGCCGATGTTGCCGCTTCGAGTGCAGCCACGAGCGGTTCTTCCTCGTCGTGAAGAGCAGCAAGGTCGGCGCGCCGTTGCGCAGCTGACGCCTCGAGGTCCTGGCGCCGCTGATCGAGCTCGGTGAGCCGCACCTGGAGCCGCTCGGACTCGCTGGAGCCTCGTTCGATGGCGGAGCGCAGCACACCGAGTTCGCCGCGCATTTCGGCTGCTTGCCCGCTCGGAACCGGCACGCCATCGCCCCATTCGTCGCGAAACGCCGCCCGATCGGCAGCAAGTGTCGCCTCCTCATGCACGAGACGAACTCGATCGGGCTCGAGCTCCGCGAGTTCGGCAGTGACCCGTTCGAGATCGTTTCGACAGCGTGCTGCCTCGGCCTCGAGGTTGGCGATCAGGGCCCGATCGGCGAATGCAGATCGTTCTCGTTCGACACCACGCTGCCGTTCCACGAGAACGGCGTTGAGCCCGCGCGCTCGTTCGCGCATCGACTCGAGCCGGGCGAGCGTGTCACCGAGATCATCACCGCCGTGATCAGCGAGCGACCGTTCATCGGTCGATACCCCACGCTCGAACGCTTCGAGCTCGGTGCGGGTCGCTCGTTCCTGCTCGACACGGGTACTCCGGAACTCGGCGTTGGTGTGGAGCTTGGCGCGCAGTTCGGCAATGTCACGGCCTGCGAGGTGGACGCGCAACTCGGTGAGTTCTTGGATGAGATCACTGTGACGACGGGCTGCTTCGGCCTGCTTTTCGAGCGGGCGCAGTTGGCGGCGAACCTCACGCATCAGATCCTTCACCCGTGTCAGGTCACCGTCGGTTGCCGCAAGCCGGCGCTCGGCCCGCTCTTTCCGTTTCCGAAATTTCAGGACACCGGCAGCCTCCTCGATGACGGCGCGGCGGTCTTCGGGTCGGGCGTTGAGCACTCCATCGATCTGCCCCTGACTGACGATCACGTGCTGCTGGCGACCGACCCCACCATCACTGAGCAGGTCGGTGATGTCGAGCAGCCGACACGGCACCCCATTGATGGCGTACTCGGAATCACCAGTGCGAAAGAGGGTCCGAGTGATCTTCACCTCGTTGAACTCGACGGGCAGCATGCGGCTGTGGTTGTCGATCGTGAGCGAGACCTCGGCCCGACCGAGCGCCGCCTTGCCTGCGCTGCCGGCGAAGATGACATCGTCCATCTTGCCGGATCGCACGGCACTCGGTGCCTGCGCTCCGAGCACCCACGCAATGGCGTCGACGACGTTGGACTTGCCACTCCCGTTCGGCCCCACGACGACGGTGACACCTGGTTCGAGGTCGATCGACGCCTGATCGGCGAACGACTTGAAGCCCTTCAGCGTGAGGTTCTTCAGATGCATCGCCTCGAACCTAACAACCCGAATTACATCCGTGTAGTCCCCGGCCTGTGGATTTCATGTGGAAACCGGCAACGCCCCTGCCGAGTCCCGCTCCGCTCACACCTGCGTTTCGCAGAAGTACGTCCAGGCACCACCGAACTTGACCCGCTGGATCGGAAGTCGACTCCGGCTGCTGAGTTGGCCGTGCTTGCCCCAGACATTGAGATGGTCGGCGAAGTCGCCGGAAACGCCGAACGGATCGACGAACGGCCGATCGGGGGTGGATGTCCCCCGGTATTTGATTGCATCGTGGAGCGTCTGCACGAGTGCTCGATGCAGGCGACGGATCTCCTGACTCGACAGTGCATTCGACGGACGGTCGTACCGCAACCCCGCCTCGAACAGGATCTCGTCGGCATAGATGTTGCCGATACCGACCACGAACGAGTCGTCGGTGAGGAGTGTCTTGAGCTTCGTATCGCGCTGGAGCAACGCCCGGCCGAACTCGGTCCACGAGATCGGCTCGTCGACCGGGTCGAGGCCCAGACCGCCGAGCGACGGGACCTCGTCGATCAGCGCCTCGCTGTCGACCACGAACATCTGGGCGCTGCCGGCGGCATCGATCAACCGCAGCTGGCCGTGTTGCGTGAAGGTGATCACCACCTCCGTGTTGTCCTCGATGGCGTCTCGATTGGCGTTCCGACGCAACGACCCGGAGGAGCCGAGATCGACCACGAGGGTCGAGCCGCCATCGAACCCAATCGTCAGATACAACCCACGACGCGCCACACCACTGATCTTCATGTCGTCGAGTTGACCCGTGAACGACTTGCGGTTCTTGTAGCGACCGAGCGTCTTCATGCTCATCGCCTCCGCAGACCTCACCTTCTTGCCGACCAAATCGCGATCGAGTTCACGACGGACCGTTTCGATTTCCGGCAGCTCAAACATCGGTCACTCCATCTCTGCCGAACGAGTTCGATAGGCAGCCTCTGCCGCCCGCTGCTCGGCTTCCTTCTTCGACGTCCCATCGCCGGTGCCTTGTGCCACCCCACCGACCCGAACGGTGGCGTGGAATCGTTTGTGGTGGTCAGGCCCGCTCTCGCTCAGTCGGTAGACGGGCGGCCCGTGCCCGTCTTGGGCGGTTACTTCCTGCAGCTGTGTCTTGAAGTCGGCAGACCCGGGGAGACGAGCGGCGGTGTCGATTCGGTCGGTGAGCATGTCGAGAACGAGGCGACGCACCGGTTCGATGCCTCCATCGAGATACGCAGCTCCGATCACCGCTTCGACCGCGTCTGCCAGGATCGATGCCTTCTCACGGCCACCCGATGCGTCTTCACCCTTTCCGAGCCGAAGGTCGGGACCGATCCCGATGTCGATGCCGGCTGCTGCGAGCGCATCGGCCGAGACGACCGCAGCCCGAGCCTTTGCCAGCTGCCCCTCGGGCAGGTCAGGAAATCGGCGAAACAGGTCGTCGGTGACGACCAACCCGAGGACGGCGTCACCGAGGAACTCGAGGCGTTCGTTCGAGGGATCGCCGGGGTGCTCGGCACACCAGGAACGGTGTGTCAGCGCGTGAGCCAACAGGGTCGCGTCAGCGAATCGGTAACCGATCCGCTCCTCGAGCGAGGTCGAAGGTGCCGCCGCAGGCAGAGCTCAGCCCAACTTCGCGACGACGTAGTCGACGGCATCGCGGACGGTCCGCAGGTCTTCCAGATCCTCGTCCTCGATGCGGAAACCGACCGAGCGCTCTGCGAGTTCCTCCTCGATCGCCTCGACAAGTTCGATGAGCGCCAACGAGTCTGCGTCGAGATCGTCGGAGAACGCATCACCTTCGCCGATGACCGACGGCTCGATCTCGAGGATCTCGGCCAAACGGTCCTTGACGAGCGTGAGTACTTCATCGCGTCCCATGGGTTCTCCCTCCACATGCGTTTCGGCAGGCATCAGCTCTCCAGTTGCCCAAAAATGCGCCCAAGAGGGCGCAAACACCGCCCGCACCCTACAGGCATTCCGAGCTTGCGCGCTTGTGAATACGGGCTGATCAGTCCGAAACAGCAGCGGACGTAAGGTGGTCGACCATCCCCACTTCGACCATTTCATGGGCAACGCGGATGGCGTTGACGATCGCAGCGGGCGAGCTCGAGCCGTGGGAGATCACACAAATCCCCTTGACACCGAGCAGGAGCGCCCCACCCACCGAGTCCGGGTGGAGCTCGGAAACCATCTGGTCGAGCGCTGGACCGAGTGCTGTGCCGGCGGCACGGGTCTCGTCGTCGGTGTCGATAGCGACGAGAAGTCGACCGATGAGCGCTCTCATTGCACCTTCGAGTGTCTTGAGGGTGACGTTGCCGGTGAAGCCGTCGGTCACGACGACGTCGACTTCGTCGGTCATGACATCGCGCCCCTCGACGTTCCCGATCCACTCGCAACCGGCGTTGGCGGCCCAGACAGGGTCGCTGAGATGGTCGAAACACTCTTTGACGAACGGGCTGCCCTTGCCCGCTTCCTCACCGATCGACAACAAGCCGACCTTCGGGCGGACGATCGAAAAACGATCTCGGGCGTAGACAGCACCCATCTGGGCGAACTCGACCAGCCACTCGGGGCGGCACTCCGCGTTTGCCCCGGCATCGAGGAGGGTCGTCGGGGTGCCTCCGGGGACCGGGATCGGTGTGGCGATCGCCGGTCGGTTGATGCCTTTGATTCGGCCCATACGCAACAGTGCAGACGCCATCGTTGCGCCGGTGTTGCCGGCCGAGACCATGGCCGACGCAGCCCCGTCGCGCACCGCCTCGGCGGCCCGCACCAGCGAGGAGTCCTTCATCTTTCGAACGCTCGACCCGGGCTCGGCATCCATGGCGATGACCTCGGACGCTTCGATGACCGAGAGTCCCCCGGTGTCGCCGATGTCGTCCGGGCGCCCAACGAGGACGACCGGAATGCCGAACTCCTGGTTTGCCCGTTTGGCTCCGTCGACGATGGCTGCGGGCGCGAAGTCGCCGCCCATGGCGTCGACTGCGATCGGCAGCATGGAGATCAGTCGACCTCGACGGCCTGGCGACCGGAGTACCAACCGCAGTTGCCGCACGCACGATGAGGGCGCTTGGCCGCCTCACACCGAGGGCAGGTGGAGCGGGCCGTGCGGCCGACACGCCACGCCGAGGCCTTCCGGCTGCGACTCTTCGACTTGGACATCTTCCGCTTCGGGACAGCCATGATGCGATTCCTGTGTGCGATCGAGTGTCGGCGAACGGCCGACGAGAACACTGAATGTTAGCGACGAACCCGTTGCGCTCCTACTGCTTCACGAGCGTTCCTCGCCGACCTCGTCGGCGACGTCGTCGAAGGTGAGGGCATCGAGCGCCGCCCATCGAGGGTCGCGCTGTGGCTCCGGTGATTCGGCCTCGTCGGCTCCCTCGACCGGACCGGTCGGGAACCGTTCGGTGTCCGGCCCGGCACAGTCGTCTCGACACAGCGGTGCCAGCGGAAGAGCGAGGAGAGCCAACTCGCGGACGACGGGCGTCAGGTCGATGCGCTCGTCTTCGATCGGCCACGTCTCACCTTCGCTCGGATGCCGCTCGAAGATCTCGCGCAGCTCGATCTCGAACGGCTCGTCGACGTCGTCGAGGCAACGTCGACATGGCGCCCGCGAGACACCGCTCACGGTGCCGCTGACCACGATGCCCTCGGTCGCCGCTTCGACCACGACATCGACCGCGAGCGAGCCGCCCACGATCGACCGATCTCCGACCGCAGTGTCGGCAAGCACGAGATCTGCACCGACGCTCCGCCGGGTACCGGTGCGCCGCTGGAGTTCGACGATGTCGACGACGAGGGTCGCCTGGGCCATCAATCGTCCTGGTCGAAGAACCCCTCGGAACGCTGAGGCTCCTCAGGTTCGACCTGCGCGATCTCGGCTTGCGGTTCGGCACCCTGCAGCCGTGCTCGACCAGACGCAACCGTCTTCATGGTGCGTTCGAGTACGACCTCCATTGCGCCGAGCTTCTGATCGCACCAGTCCTCGGTCTCGAGCTTCAGTTCTCGGGCGTGGTCCTCGGCTGCTGCCACGATTCGCCGAGCTTGTTCCTCGGCTGCCTTGACGAGTTCGGTTCGCAGCACCCGCCGCTCAGCCTCAGCTCGAGCGGTTGCAATGAGCTGGTCCCCTTCGGCCTGCACCCTCGCAAGGAAGTTGTCTCGCTCCTTGAGCAACCACCGGGCTGCTCGCAGCTCACCGGGCAGACCTTGCGCAGCGGCCTGCAACACGGCCAAAACTTCTTCCTTGTTGATCATCGACGATGCCGAAAGCGGCATCGGCCTCGCCTGTTCGACGAGCTCGATGGCCTGTCGGATCAGCGCCTCCGCCTGGGGACTCCGATACTCGGGAGGACCACCGGTCGACCCCGGCTCCACCGCAGGCGGCTGATCACTCACGCGTATCGTTCCTTGATCCGGCGATTGACGCCGTCGGGCACCATCTTCGACACGTCACCGCCGAACT
>Ga0181577_10001213_pt1 | contig 20911 bp, 23 predicted proteins | sample 101ome_21_FD_132468 | JGI IMG/M metagenome (GOLD analysis project Ga0181577, IMG submission 132468) | Coastal salt marsh microbial communities from the Groves Creek Marsh, Skidaway Island, Georgia - 101413BT metaG (megahit assembly) | ecosystem: Environmental > Aquatic > Marine > Intertidal...
CCTGGCGCGCCGCATCTAACCGAGGATCTGCCGCTTCCTGCAGCAACGCATCAGCATTGGCTAGCAACGCCATCGCCGCCTCAATGTCTTTAAATGCTAACAATCGCTGTGAGGCGAGGCGCACCAAGAAGGCCGCCTCCTGGGTCAGCCACAGTCGCCTGTCGGTAGCGGTCAATCGGCCTAATTGTTGATCCAACCGTCCGACCTGCGCAGTCAGCTGCGACATCTCGGCGCGTAGCTGTTCGCTCTGAGCTTTGGCCTCGGTTAGCGCAGTCTGTTGCGCGCTATCGCGATTCGCGGCCCATGCACTCAGGCGCTGCTCAACGGATGTCATTAAGCCCTGTTCGAGCGCCGCTTGCTGTCCCCGCAGCGCCACCACGTCCTGTTGCAGCTGCGCAAGCAAGCTTTCCCGTTGCTGCCATTGCGGCCATAGCCAAAGGTAGCTAGCTGCACCCATACCGACAATGAGCAATATAAACAGCAACACCCAAACCGCGCCCCCGGAACGACGTTTGGCCGGTACCTTGGGGACTGCGGCAGTAGCTGGCGTGTCCTGAGTCGTGTTCGGTTCGGTCATATGAAAAGCCTGCGCTCACCGATAGGCGTTTAAGAATGCAAAGAAAGTATTATCACGTGCATCGCTGAGTTCAACCACCTGCTGCCAACCTCGCTCTCGTGCGACACTGGCAACACGCACAGACGGCACCGCCACTACCGCCCGATCCCGGGCCAAACACCCTCCTGCACTGAGTATGGCCTCCAAGTAATCCAGCGTTTCGACACTGTTTGCTTGGAATATCACTGTTTCCGTTGAGGACAAACGCTGGCAAAAGGCCTGAGCGTCAACAGGCTCCTGATCGCGACGGTAGCAGCAATATTCCATCACCTGCGCCCCACGCGTTGACAGTGTCTCGGCGAGTAGCTGGCGCCCACTCTCTCCTTTTACCAAGAGCACGGACTCGCCTGCCACATCTGCCAAAGCGGGTAACGCCAGCAGACCCTCAGAATCGGCACGCTCAGGGCAAACTGCACTGAACCCAGCGGCGGCCAATGCCCTGGCCGTACGCTGTCCCACAGCAAAACAACTCGCTTGCGATTGTTCTAGAGCCAAATCTAATGTTCGCAAACCGTGCTCAACGGCATTAGCACTAATGAAAATGACTTTGCTGTCGGATGTCAGTGTCGGTAGCGGGCCCGGATCGCACGGTGTAATACGCATCACCGGCTGTATCAACACAGTGAAGCCCTCGGCTTGGAGTTGGCCTGCCAACTCTCGATTGTCGTTACCGGGTCGGGTCAGAACGACCGTGGGTTTCACCCACGCACCGCCGCGATAATCTCCGCAGCACCCGCTGCCAATAACTGCTCCGCCACTTGCTCTCCCAAGGCTTCCGGATCAGATCCTCGTGCCTCAGCAAAAAGCAGCCTCTCACCGTCGGTCGAACCTACGCGGGCGCGCAACCACAAGCCATCACCCTCGTTGAGCGCAAAGCTGGCTATAGGCACATCGCATCCCCCATCGAGAACGCGCACGCACGCACGCTCGGCCCTGACGCAGGCCGAGGTCTCGGTGTGATTGAGGGGCGCCAACAGCGCTGCTGTGGCGGCGTCATCGGTTCGATACTCAATCCCCACCGCACCTTGGCCACCGGCGGGTAATGACATATCCACATCAATAAAACTGCCGATACGGTCGGCAAATCCAAGCCGTTTCAAGCCCGCGGAGGCCAACACAATGGCATCAAATTCACCGGCATCGAGCTTAGCCAATCGGGTATTGACGTTGCCTCGCAAAAATCCAATATCCAAATCCGAACGAGCGCGCCGAATCTGGCAACTGCGGCGTAAACTAGAGGTCCCCAACCGCGCGCCTTGCGGCAGCGCATCGAAACCCTCGACGCCCACCAGGGCGTCGCGCGGATCCTCGCGCTCGCAAATAACGCCCAGCATGAGCCCCTCAGGCAACGCCATGGGGACATCTTTCATGGAATGCACCGCTAAGTCCGCCCGGCCGTCCAACAATGCCGTTTCCAGTTCTTTGACGAACAGCCCCTTACCACCCACTTTGTACAAGGGTTTGTCGAGCAGTTGATCGCCCCGGGATGTCATCCCCAATAACTCAACGTCAAGATCCGGATGAAAGCGCCTTAGTTCTGCCGCTACAAAGTTCGCCTGCCAAAGTGCAAGAGGGCTCTCTCGCGTTGCGATCACCAGTTTTGTCACAAATCAATCTCCCAGCTAGACCCTGAGCTTAACACGGTCGCCTCGGTTCTCGTGTACCGATCGCGCGGTGTCGGCGCTGCCAATGCTATACTTCGTCCTCTTTATAGAGCCACCGGCAATGATGCAACAAGGCTCGTGATGGACGGAATCATGCAAGACGAAAACAGCGCCGATAACACCAGCAAACTCTGGGGGGGACGATTCTCCGAGGCCACGGATGCCTTCGTACAGCGCTTTACCGCCTCCGAGCGCTTCGATCGACGCCTTGCCAGCGAAGACATTGCAGGCTCACGCGCCCATGCCCATATGCTGACTGATGTTGGCGTGCTCAGCCAAGACGAGCTCAGAGCGATCAATGACGGTCTCGATCAAATTGAGCGCGAAATCGCGTGCGGTGAATTTCACTGGCAAGTTGAGCGCGAAGATGTGCACATGAATATTGAAGCGCGCCTCACCGAGCTCATTGGCGATGCCGGTAAAAAACTGCACACCGGTCGATCCCGTAATGACCAAGTCGCCACCGACATTCGGTTGCATTTGCGGGCCGCCGTTGACGCTATTGGTGCCGAGCTAACCCGCTTGCAACGGGGTATCGTGGGATTAGCGGAAAATCATACCGCCACCGTTATGCCGGGGTTCACGCACCTACAAGTGGCCCAGCCTGTCACGTTCGGCCACCACCTCATGGCCTGGTATGAAATGCTAGAGCGCGATGGATCCCGCCTGCGCGATTGCCGAGCACGTCTAAATCAGTGCCCGCTTGGATCTGCCGCGCTCGCCGGCACGACCTTCCCTATTGACCGTGCATTGACAGCAAAGACACTGGGTTTTGATGCGCCGACGCGCAACTCGCTGGATTCAGTTGCGGACCGTGATTTTGCGATTGAATTCACTGCAGCGTCAGCGCTACTGATGACACACCTTTCTCGGATGTCCGAAGAACTGGTGTTGTGGGCATCGGCACAATTTAATTTTGTCGATATCCCCGATCGATTTTGCACCGGGTCGTCGATCATGCCACAAAAGAAAAACCCCGATGTGCCTGAGCTGGTGAGGGGTAAGACCGGGCGCGTTAACGGTCACCTCACTGCCCTGCTAACGCTGATGAAATCGCAGCCGCTGGCCTACAACAAGGATAATCAAGAGGACAAAGAGCCGTTATTTGACTGCATTGACACTGTCATGGATTGCCTACGGGCCTTTGCCGACATGGTGCCCGCGATCAAACCCAAGGCAGATAACATGCGCTCGGCAGCGCTGGTGGGTTTTGCAACTGCGACCGATCTCGCCGATTACCTGGTGCGACGGGGACTACCCTTTCGAGATGCCCACGAAGTGGTGGGTAAAGCCGTGGCCTACTGTGTCGAGAACGACTGCCACCTCGAGGACTTGACGCTGGAAACACTACAGCGGTTCCACAACAGCATTGAAGGCGACGTTTTTGATGTGCTTACCCTCGAGGGTTCAGTGGCTGCACGCTGTCATGTTGGCGGTACGGCCCCCAGCTGCGTGCAGCAGGCCGTCGCGGATGCCAAATCGCTATTAGCTGATCGATAACAAAGGGCCTTTAGGCGCCTGGCCGCCAGCTTAGGGTCAGCTGAAAGGTGACGTCCGGCGCGGTATTCACGGCAATATCTTCAATTACCGACGCGTCGAAAGACCAATTTGGAGAGGGCCGCCAACGCAAGGCGGCACTTAGCAACGCCGACTGAGAACCGCCCAAGGCATCGAGTGTGCTGCGGGTCACCGCCGATTGGGTGTCGAATTGTGCCACCAATGACCAGGCGGGCTGGACTTGCCATTCCATTCCTACGCCTGCGAAATAGCGATCACGCCGCTGGATCGGCGCAAGCAACGAAGACTGGCCTAAGCGGCTATACCCAAGCTGGGCGTGCCAGGTGAGTGCCCGGTACTGGGGCGCCTGTCCGGTGTAAAGCACGCGCAGGTAATGATCCGCGGCACCACTGCCCAAGAGGGCGTTTTCATCACCTCGCGAAAATTTTCGCCCCGCACCCAGTGTCAGCGCATACTCGTCATTGGCCCGTATCACTCGCTGCAATTCGAGGCGAATATCACCCAGTCCGCGCTGAGACCTTGTCACGTCCAGCGCAAGATCTTCGCCCTGATACTGATATCTCAGCCGATCGCTGGGATAACGGCTTCGCCCGCCATCTGACAACCCCCAGGCGTCGTGCCAGCTGTTAATAAGGCTATCCAACTGACCTTCGGAGTGCTGCAACCAAGGTAAGGTCAAGACCACACGCCATTGGTCATTGAGCGCATAGCCCACTTGGGCATCAACACGAAGGCTCTCACCGTCAAAGAACAGCTGTTCCTGCCCATGGTCTTCCACTACAAAATGACTGGCAATGGCGCTGTTGAGCCGTATATGCAGGCCCGATTCAATGACCGCTGACTCCATAGACGGCGCCGCAAATAAACCGGCGATAGGCGCGTTATTTTCTACCCAAACGGGAGCCGCGTTTGCACAAAGAGAGACGGAGCCTGAAACAAAGAAGACAGCAAGGCGCAGCGCGGTTAGCACGAGACTACTCCCAGTTGATATTCACACCTGTATGTTGCCTGAGCTCTGTTACCAGGATATGACCAAAAGACTCGTCGGTTTTGGTGTCCAGCCAATCGTTAAGCGCTGTGTCCCAAGTGAAGTGGAATCCTCCTCCAGGGGTCGCTAGCCACAATTGTTCAACCGGCGGCTGACGACTGAAGACAAATACCACGCCATTGGCAAAGGTGACGTTGATTACCCCTTCAGCAGTCGCAATATCGGGGTCCTCGGGTAATTCCTCGAGACACGACTCGACGGCCTCGAAAGTTTGGTCAATGCGATCAAAATAATCGGCTTGGCTCACGAATTCGCTCTCCTTACATAGCCACGGTCTCGGGTGGCCTTTGTTAACGGCACAAGTATTAGCTGTACAAGTCCACACGGTGACACCCGGCTCGGGCTGGTATACTGAAGCCTTTGCGGAGATTTTCAAACGTGCGCGCCTTATTCTTACTCATCATCATCGCGTTCTGCGTCAGCTGCGGTCAACAGGGCCCACTGCGTCACGCCGAACCAGAGGTCGCTTTAGTATCATGACCGTCAAACCGTTTCACCGCCGGCAAGGTGAGCTCTTGTGCGAGGACGTGTCCTTGAGCGACCTTGCGCGTGATTACGGCACACCTTTGTATGTGTACTCACGCGCCGCTATTGAATCTACCTTCAAGGCTTACCAAACAGCCTTGAGCGATCAGCCACATATCATCTGCTATGCGGTAAAAGCCAACTCCAACCTAGCGGTACTCGACTGTCTGGCACGACTGGGCGCCGGCTTTGATATCGTCTCCGGGGGTGAGCTCCAGCGCGTTCTTGCTGCCGGTGGTGACCCCGGCAAGGTGGTGTTCTCGGGTGTCTGCAAAACCCCCGCTGAGATACGTTTAGCACTACATCACAACATTCGCTGCTTCAACGTTGAATCGGAGGCCGAACTTGAGGCCCTAGCAGAAGTCGCGCAGGCCGAGGGCAAAATTGCCCCAATTTCTATTCGCGTCAATCCAGACGTCGACCCCCAAACCCACCCCTATATCTCCACAGGGTTAAAGGAAAACAAATTTGGAGTCGAAGGTGATGTGGCGCTATCGCTGTATCAACGGGCGCTCCACCTCGAGGGCGTAGCACCCGTCGGTATTGATTGCCACATCGGTAGTCAGCTCACCACTATCCAACCGTTTTGTGACTCATTGTCGCGACTGCTAACCCTTGTTGAGCAAATTGAGGCTATGGGGGTGTCCCTTCAGCACATTGATGTCGGCGGTGGACTTGGAGTTAATTACGGCAGCGATGCTGTGCCGCCGGTCGCAGACTACATTGCCGCACTCCGAGGGGGCTTAGGGGGGCGACAGATTGAGCTTGTACTCGAGCCAGGACGCTCTATCGTTGCCATGGCGGGGGTTATGCTGACGCAGGTGCACTACCTGAAGCCTACGCCGCACCGAAACTTTGCACTGGTCGATGGTGCTATGAATGACCTGCTCCGGCCCTCACTCTACGGCGCGTGGCAAGATATCGTCCCGGTATCTGAAAGCGCTGCGGCGCCGCAGCTTTGGGATGTGGTTGGACCGGTGTGTGAAACCGGCGACTTCCTGGGAAAAGATCGCGAACTGGCACTTCAGCCCGGAGATCTATTGGCTGTAACGGGCTCTGGTGCCTACGGGTTTACCATGGCCTCCAACTACAACTCCCGACCCCGCGCCGCAGAGCTCATGGTTGATGGCACGAACGTCCACCTCATTAGAGCCCGAGAAACCACAGAACAACTGTGGTCAGGCGAGTCATGCCTGCCACCGGCAGCACCATGAAACTCGCATTCACCAAAATGCACGGCGCCGGCAATGACTTTGTCGTTATTGATGCCGTCACCCAAGCGGTAGCGCTGAATACCAACCAGGTGCGCCACATTGCCGATCGTAGCCGCGGCGTGGGCTGTGATCAGGTACTGGTGGTCGAACCGCCCACTGACCCTGACGCTGACTTTCGCTACCGAATTTTTAATGCCGACGGCTCAGAGGTTGAGCAATGCGGCAATGGCGCTCGCTGCTTCGCTCGGTTTGTGCGCGAGAAACGACTGACCTTTCGCCACGAACTGCGCGTGCAAACCGCCAAGGGGCATATGTTTTTGCTGGTATCCAAGGAAGGCCGCATCGATGCCAACATGGGGCCGCCAGTGTTCACACCCAGCGAGATCCCGTTTATTGCTGACGCGGCTGAACTTGAGTACAGCGTTGAGGTCAATGGCAGCTCGCTGAAAATGGGCGCTCTATCCATGGGCAATCCCCATGCCGTGGTGTGTGTTGACGACCTCAAGGCTACCGATGTGCCGGGAATGGGCGCGGCAATTGAACGACATTCGCGCTTTCCCGAGCGGGTCAATGCGGGCTTTATGCAGGTGGTATCGAGAACTGACATCAAACTGCGAGTCTTTGAGAGAGGTGTGGGTGAAACCCAGGCCTGCGGTACCGGCGCCTGTGCCGCCGTGGTGCACGGCATCCGCATGGGCCTACTCGACAACGCCGTGACAGCCCACCTGCCCGGGGGTAAGCTGACAGTGCGCTGGGCGGGAGATGAGCAACCCGTTTGGTTGGGCGGACCGACTGCCACCGTTTTCGAAGGCACAATCCGCCTAAAGTAATTGCGAACTAACCCGCGTTTTTATTAGGACCCCTGTGCATGAGCCAACACACCCCAAACGCCGACCCCAATGTAATGACTGCGCAGCAGGTGGCCGAATTCCTGAAGGACAACCCGCGCTTTTTCTATAGTCATCCCGATGTCCTGATGGAACTTGAACTGCCCCATGGCAGTGCTGGCGCAGTCTCTTTAGTCGAACGGCAGGTTGGCCTGTTGCGCGAACGCAACATTGAGATGCGCAACCGCTTGGCGGCCCTCACGGATAACGCCTTACACAACGACGGCCTGTTCGCTGCAACCCGAGACACGGTTCTAGCGCTAATGGGCTGCCAGTCCATCGAGAATTTGCCCGAGATCTTTACCCGCTGCTTAGAAGACCATTTTGGTGCGGAGTACGCTGCTCTGATTTGGCTGGCCGATGCTGCCCCACTGCTATCAGAAGACAGCGCCATCAATGTTGAGCAAGCCGATGCTGCGGTGGCGCTACTGGGAGATACAACAGCGCGATGCGCTGCCTGGCGGCGCGACGATATGAACACGCTATTTGGCGGTTGCGACAGCGATGGATCGGCAGCCATCGCGCTGCTGGAACACCAGGGCGAGCCGCTCGCGCTTATCGCAGTCGGTGCCTCAGATCCGGCACGCTACGACAGCGATGTGGGGACGTTGTTCCTAGAATACCTCGCCGACATCATCATCCGACTGCCGATTGTCAGCGGCCGGGCGCCGTGACACTTAGTGCAGCGTGCCAAGCATTCCTCGACTACCAGCGCGATATCCGGCAGGTTTCGCCCCACACACTCGCCGCCTACGGTCGTGATCTGACGCAGTTCCGTCACTATGCACAACATTGCGATCTTGCCGAACCCAAACACATTCGCGAAGCCGATATTCGCCGCTGGGTAGCGGAGCTGCACCGCCAACAACTGGCGCCTTCTTCCATCCAGCGTGCACTATCTGCAGTACGAGCATTGTTTCGCTTTCTCGGTGAGCGTGACCCCAGCTTGGGCAACCCAGCGAAAGGCGTTCGTGCACCCAAGGGCGGGCGGCCGCTACCCAAAAGTTTGGATGCCGATGCAGTGGGGGCGCTCTTTAATAGCCCCGCTAAAGACCCCTTGGAAGTGCGAGATTTAGCGATTGCCGAATTGCTGTATTCATCGGGTTTGCGTCTCTCGGAACTCACCGGCGCCAACGTGGCTGATATTGACCGTCAGGAACGCATTATCACGGTCACGGGCAAAGGCAATAAGACACGGGTGCTGCCGGTGGGCGAGCCCGCTCTTCGGGCCATTGATCAATGGCTAAGCTTGCGGCCATTGGCACGCGAACAGTTCAGCCCTGATTCACCGCTATTCATTTCAACACGTGGGCAGCGCATCAGCGCACGCTCGGTACAACAACGGCTAAAACGATTGGCCCAGCTACGGCAACTTCCGGGCAACCTTCATCCGCACATGCTCAGACACTCATTTGCCAGTCATCTACTGGAGTCGAGTGGCGACCTGCGAGCGGTGCAAGAGCTGTTGGGCCATGCCGATATCGCCACCACACAGATCTATACCCACCTTGATTTTCAGCATCTGGCTAAGGTCTATGACGCCGCGCACCCCCGCGCAAAGAAACAGTCAAATTCATGATTCAGCTAATCACCTTCGACTTAGACGACACACTTTGGGACGTCAGACCGGCGCTCATTCGGGGCGAGCAGGCGCAAAATACGTGGCTCGAACAGCACTACCCCCAAGCCATGGCCGGTATGGATGACGCAACTTTATTGGCACGCAAACGCGCCTTGATTGAAGCTGAACCTCAGCTTAAACACCACATCAGCCAATTTAGGAAATCCTTCATAGCTGGACTTTTGACCGATATAGGCATTGGTCAGCCCGAGGCGGAACACGCTGCAGAGCAGGCCTTTCAGCGCTTTATGGCGCATCGCCTAGACGTGGATATTTTCCCTGAGACCCTCGCCGCACTAGACGCCCTCAAGCCACAGTACCGTTTAGCCAGCCTGACTAACGGCAACGCCGATGTTGGCCAAACCGCGCTGGGACCGTACTTTGAGTTTCAACTGCGTGCTGAGCAGGTCGGCGCCGCCAAACCTGATCCAGCCCTGTTTCTAGAGGTCATGCGACAAGCTGGCGTCACAGCCGATCAAGCAGTGCATGTTGGTGACAGTTATGCGCACGATATCGTCGGCGCGCACAATGCGGGGATACGCGCTGTATGGCTAACGCAGGACAACACCGACCCCGGCTTGGCGTCGGTTGTTATTGAGGATATTGGAGAACTACCCCAGGCTATTGCGAGCCTGGAATGCCAAGACTAGGCTTGGTATGACAGAAAAAGTTAGAGCGCTTCGGGTCCGGTCTCGCCGGTGCGGATCCGCACCACCTGCTCCAGATCAGAAACAAAAATCTTGCCGTCACCAATCTTACCCGTGCCCGCGGCACCAATGATGGCGTCAACAATGGCGTCAACCTGATCGGAAGCAGCTGCCACTTCCAGTTTCAGTTTAGGCAGAAAATCCACCACGTACTCAGCGCCTCGATACAACTCAGTGTGGCCGCGCTGACGCCCAAAGCCTTTGACCTCAGTGACTGTTACACCTTGCACACCGATTTCGGCCAAGGCGGAACGCACGTCGTCCATTTTGAAGGGTTTAATAATGGCGGTCACTAACTTCATGATGCGGCTGGGCCTCGTTGTCTATCAGACGCACATTATGGAGTGCTTACAGAATTTGGCAATGGCTTATCGGTTTGATGCACAAAAAAAGGGGCCCGAAGGCCCCAAGCACACTCCCTAGAGTTCATTAACGCGCTGTGGTGAATTCCGGATAGGCCTCCATACCGCATTCGGCGATATCGGATCCCTCGTATTCCTCTTCCTCGGAGACTCGGATGCCCATTACCGCTTTGATGACACCGAAACTCACAAGCGACGCCACAAATACCCAACCAAAGATGGTCAGTGCACCGATAATTTGGCCCGAGAAGCTGGCATCACCGTTAGTCACAGGCACCAGTAACAGACCCAGCAGACCCACTACGCCGTGAACAGAGATGGCACCTACCGGATCGTCGATTTTCAGCTTGTCCAAGGTGATGATGGAGAAGACCACCAGAACGCCACCCAAGGCACCGAACAGCGTGGCTTGCAATGCTGTAGGGGTATCAGGGCCCGCGGTAATCGCCACCAAACCTGCAAGGCAACCGTTTAGAGCCATGGTGAGGTCGGCCTTACCAAACAGCATTCTGGCGGTGAGCAATGCCGCAATACAGCCACCGGCTGCTGCCGCATTGGTATTCATGAATACCACCGCTACCGAGTTAGCGGCGTCTACCGAGGCTGTTGCCAACACCGAACCACCATTGAAGCCGAACCATCCCAACCACAGGATAAAGGTGCCTAAGGTTGCCAGAGGTAAGTTGGCGCCGGGAAACGCATTGATCTGCCCGTTAGCGCCGTACTTACCTTTGCGTGCACCGACCAGCAGCACGCCAGCCAAAGCCGCGGCAGCACCCGCCATGTGGACAATGCCTGAGCCCGCGAAATCGAGGAAGCCCAAATCGCCCAAGGTGTAAATACCGAAGACGGCATTACCACCCCATGTCCAGCTGCCCTCTAACGGGTAAATAACGCCCGTCATGATGACGGCAAAGGCCAAGAAAGCGAACAATTTCATCCGCTCAGCAACGGCACCCGACACAATCGACATGGCGGTTGCCACAAACACCACCTGGAAGAAGAAATCAGCCGACGGCGCGTACGTCGCGGGCTCCTCAGCTCCGGTGACACCATTGCCGGTGATTGTACTGAGTAAATAGTCGCCGCCGTACATAATGGCGTAGCCGCAGATCATGTACATGGTGCATGCCACGGCGAACAAAGCGACGTTTTTAGTGAGAATTTCTACTGTGTTTTTCGAGCGGACCAAGCCCGCTTCGAGCATGGCGAAGCCAGCCGCCATCCACATAACCAATGCACCGCACACCAGGAAGTAAAAGGTGTCCAGTGCGTACTGCAACTGAAAAATATCGTTTTCCATGACGCGATCTCTCTCCCTTGATGCGAATTAAAGGGCTTCCGTACCGGTTTCACCGGTACGAATGCGAATGGTCTGTTCCAGTGACGTGACAAAGATCTTGCCGTCACCAATTTTGCCGGTCTGTGCTGCACCGGATATGGCCTCAATGGTTTGATCCACCATCTCAACGCTCACCGCTATCTCAAGCTTGATCTTGGGTAGAAAATCCACCACGTATTCCGCGCCGCGATACAGCTCGGTATGGCCTTTTTGCCGACCGAAGCCTTTAACCTCCGTGACAGTGATACCTTGGACGCCGATTTGGGACAGCGCTTCGCGCACGTCGTCTAATTTGAAGGGCTTAATTACTGCCGTAACCAGTTTCATAATGTGCTCCTATACATGCCGCCCCGTGGGGCGGCGGGACAATTACATGCTCTTGGCAACGCTCAAAATGACCGTAGAGTCAGCCCAGTCATAACCGTAGGCTTCTTCGGTGCTGAGGTCGGTATCTTCGTAGGTGAGTGCCCAATCGAGACCGCCAAAGGATTTGCCCAACGACACGGCCCAGTGAGTGTGCTTGTCAGCCAGCACATAGCTGGCGACGTCGTAATCAACCTGGCCGAGTGTCAGTCCGAGGCTAAAATCCATGGGTAAGGCCAACTCATAGGAGGCGTACACGTAAGTGATCTCACCCGTTTCAAACCAATACTCATCGGAGAAGGCCGCGCCCACCGTGAAGCCGGCATAACTCACTGAGCCGTACACTTCCTCGTAGTCACCCAAAATGCCCTCGTCCTGGGGATAGTCGTAATAGATGTAACCGACATCTATACCGAAACCACCGTCAAATTCATGGCTGAAGCCACCGTAGTAGTCGAGCTCCAATCCCCCATTGGCGCCGCCACAGGTGTCAACTGCACAGTCGAAGTCGACCGCCGAACCCCAGGTTCCTAAATAGAAGCCGTTGCCGAAGTCGACATCGAAGCCGCCTTGGATAGCGGGTTTGCTGTCCGACTGAGAAATGCCTCTAAAACGATAATCCGAAGTCAGTGCGACATTGGCGCTCACCTCTATTTCAGCGTTGGCAGTTTGCGTGGCCAGCGTCAGTGGCGCGGCAACGGCAAGGGCTAGTAAGGGGGAAGTAAACGATTTCATGGTAAAGCTCCTATTGGTGGTTGTTTGCAGCTCCGCTACCCCTTGAGGTGCAACGAGACCTGCTGGTCGTTCACTCTGTTCTTTGCGCCTCGCGTGCCAGATTTTTTATTTATTAATAATTTCAGTTACTTAACATCAATTTCGACCATAACGCCGGTCTTGCGCTTCAAAATAGCGCGCACTGCATTGGTGCGTGCGCGAAACATTCGAACCAATTTTGGGCGCCGCTGACGTGGGGTTCTCACGTTGGCTGCGTTACTCTTGCCAATACGCAAAGCACAAGGAGAGTCACGATATGAGCGAGCACGACAGCAGCAGTGATCAGCGATCTCGCTGGGATAGTGGGCCGGCCATGGGGCAACTTTTGAATCGCTTGTTGGGTGACGGCGCCAAAGTGGGCGAGCAAATTGACAAGAATGCCCGCGCATTGGCGCAGACCGCCCTCAGCAAATTAGAGGTGGTCAGCCGAGAAGAATTTGATAGCCAAACCGCTGTCTTAGAACGCACGCGCCAGCGAGTGCAGCAACTCGAGCAAGAACTGGAAACACTTACTGCTGAATTACACAGGCAGCGATCAGAGAGTTAATCTCCTCAGACCGCAACGGATTGCGGTCACAACCTCAAGGATGAGATATGTCTACCGCCTCTGTGGCCTCAAGAGCCAGCGCAGGTCTTAACGCCCCTGCCATTTGCGTTGAAGTGCATCTGAGCCCCGGGCTACCCGCCTTTACCATTGTTGGGCTACCTGAAAATACGGTGCGTGAAGCTCGTGAACGTGTGCGGAGCGCCCTAATCACGTCGCACTTCAAATGGCCCGATCACCGCATCACGGTGAGTCTAGCGCCCGCCGAATTACCCAAAGGGGGCGGTCGATTTGATTTACCCATTGCCCTAGGTTTGTTGGCCGCCTCAGGCCAACTTCCAAAACACTGCCTTGAACAAGGCGAGTTTTTCGGCGAACTGGGTCTCGATGGCAGTGTCAGAGCCTGCAGTGGCTTGCTCACTGCCGTCGCCGCAGCCACAGCGAGTGGCCGTCGTTGCGTTGTGCCCGCGGTACAAGCGACCCACCTTGCACAAGTGCCGGGCAGTGAAATCATTGGCGCGACCGATCTGCTCAGTACCTGCGGCAAGCTAAAGTCGGTCCGCACCGAACTCACGTCGCCACAAGATACCGCGTCCGAGGCCACAGCCTCCGTGGATTGGCAGCACATCCGACAACAACAGGCAGCCAAGCGCTGTTTGGAAGTGGCCGCTGCGGGGGGCCATCATTGTTTGCTAATAGGCCCACCCGGAGCCGGAAAAACCCTGCTCGCGTCAGCGCTGCCCGGTATTTTGCCGCCGCTAACCCAACAAGAGCAGCTCGAGTGCAATCTTATTGCCGACCTCAGGGGTGCAACAGCAGTCCATTACCGGCCGTTTCAGAGCCCGCATCATACAGCCAGCCCCGTGGCGCTAGTGGGAGGGGGCATCCGTGCGCTACCAGGCGAAATTTCACTGGCACACCTAGGCATCCTGTTTCTCGATGAGCTTCCCGAATTCCCCCGGCGGGTTCTGGATCAACTACGTCAACCGTTGGAGGCGGGATATATTGACATTACGCGGGCGCGACACAGCTATCGTTACCCCGCGCGCTTCCAGTTAATTGCAGCCATGAATCCCTGCCCTTGCGGTTATGCTGGCGTAGATGGCACGCAGTGCCGCTGCGCGGGCCGCGAGGTTAGCCGTTATCAAGCCAGCATATCGGGGCCGTTGCTCGATCGCATAGATTTACACGTACAGATACAACGGCAGTCCGCCAAGGCCCTACTCGATAAAGCCGAAGCTCAACACGATAACAGTGAAACCAGTGCGCAAGTACGGCAACGCGTAACCGCCGCAAGAGCAAGACAAATGGCTCGCCAAGGTTGCACCAACGCTGAAATAGCAGGCAACGCTATTTTAGACGTGTGTCCAACTGATCGGGCCGTACGAAAAGATTTTGAGAGTGCTTGTGATCGCTTAGGCCTCTCGGGCCGTGCTATTCATCGCTGTTTGCGTGTTGCGCGCACCCTGGCCGATTTGGCAGATGAAACGTCAATCAAAAGCGAGTATTTGCTTGAGGCCTTAAGCTACCGACCCAAAGTCGGTAGCCCAGGCTAAAGACTTACTGGCTGTTGCTCACCATGTAGTCGACTGCCGCATAAATTTCTTCATCGGAGCACGTCGAGCAACCGCCTTTGGCGATCATACCGGTGCCAGCAACGCCATTGACGCCACTGTTGTAGAGCGCGTCAGTGCCCTTGGCGATGCGATCAGCCCAAGCCACGGCGTCACCCACCTTGGGTGCACCGGCTGCGCCGGTTGCGTGGCAGGCCATACAGGCGCTGTTGTACACCTCTTCGCCAGAGCGACTGGCAGCCACAGTAGCAGCGCCCGCTGCCGCGCAGCTGGTATCGCCCGCCACACAAACCTGAGAATAGGGTTTGATGCGATCTTCGATCGCTGCCCGCTGGGCTTTGGTTAAATCCGCCGCCATAGCGAACGCGGGAATCAGTGCGCAAATCAGTGCAATAACACGCATGGGAAAGCCTCCTTGAATGAGGCGCGGAGTATAACGATTCAGTGGCGCCGGGGAAACTCGCCCGGGAGCGGAATTCTCAACACAATGTGCACGAAGGAGATCCGTTTTTGCGCCAGCTCTGCTAGATTAGTCAGGGAAATATCAAACCTACAAACGATTGGAGACCCTATGAAACTGTATACCTGTGAGCCCGCCCCCAACCCCGATCGCCTCACAATGTTTATGCAATACAAGGGCATCTCCATCGACACCGTGCAGGTAGATTTAGGTAACCAAGAGCAGCTTGGTGATGACTATCTGGCGGCTGTGCCAGAGGGTACGGTCCCGGTGCTGGTCTTAGACGACGAATCTCGACTGACCGAAGTGATCGCAATTGTTCACTACCTCGAACAGCTGTATCCCGAGCGTCCACTGTTGGGCGTAACGCCTGCCGAGAAGGCCATGGTGCTCAACTGGAACCACCGGCTGTTCAATACCATCTTTATGGCCATTGCCGACGCCTTCCGCAACGGTCACCCCGCTTACAAAGATAGGGCGCTGCCAGGGCCTAAGAATTACCCACAGATTACGGAGCTGGCGGCACGCGGTAAAGCTAGGCTAGACGATGCCCTCGAGTCTATGAACTCTTTACTCACAGAGCGCGATTGGGTGGCGGGTGATCGGTTTTCCTTTGCCGATATCGATCTCATGGTAGCCATCAGCTTCGCCAAGTGGGGCGCACGCACAGAACTCGGCGACCAACACCAAGCGCTTCAAGCGTGGCGGCAACGCGTCAAAGCCGAGCTTGCCAGTTAATTCACGACTCGGATTGACGAGCAGCCTCGGCAGTTTGCCCACTCAACACACATTGCAGCGACATTCGTGGCAGCTACGCCGACACGGCAACCTTGTCCTACCTAATCGCATCACGGCGCACTGGATAAAGTGAGGTCGGCTACCGCCTTCAGCCTCAGGCGCTCCGGCCCTGGTTGCCGAAGACCAGGCGGTTCGTCGAGTCTTTTGAGTGGTCTCTTAGCGTGTTTCATAACGTCGCTTCTAGCCGTTGCGCTTTCGGCGTGTAGCCCAGATAGCACAGGCCCCAAAGTGCTCGAAAATTACCTGGATCGTCTGGCCAGAGCTAACCACCGCGTGTTACCCACGCCGGCGCCTCTCAGCCCGCCGCGAATAGTCCAAGCCCAGCTCAAACCCCTCCCCATAGATCCGCTGAAGATCGACGTGATCGATTTCCTAGCGCTCTCGAGATGCCAGTTACAGGTCAATATTGGCCGGCGCAACAGTGCGCTCGGGCGCATGGCCTCGGCTTCACAACAATTATTGCTCGATTTGGAGTTTCTCGAGCACGCCCCCGATTGCATCCTCTATCTAAGGCAACAAGGCGATACTGAACTCGCAGATATCTTGAAAGACGCGCAATACAAGCGCCAACGCAGCCTTACGAAGCAGCTTTACAACGCGATATTGGCTGGTGACGAGTGGCGAGCGTTTTGGGCGCTACCCCAAACATTGGGCAATTACCCTGACAGTGTCAGCGGCGATCCTATCGATGCGCTTTACGCACTCGCAGAAAACGCTAAGCAATGGTTAAGCGGCGACTACCGAGCCCAGAACAGCGTCTTTGAAGGCCATTTAGCTGCGCTGCGGAGCGGCGACGGTGGTGCATTATTACGGGCAGCCACTCACATCGACTCGGCTATGATGCAAGCGAATAGCGTTTTACAGCGGGATCCCAACCAATTGTTGTGCGGTGATCAGCGTGTACCGGAGCAGGTTTCCATCAGCGAGACGGTGATCAATCGTTTTTTTATTGCCGAGGTGCAACCCTGGGTGGCGAGAGTCTATCGGCGAAATCAAAATCTGCTGGCTGCCACTGCACAACTAGAGCAGATACTTGGCGATGTCTTACCCCCTGACTATCGGCTTTGGCAATCACAACGCGACGCGACATTAGCCACTCTATCGGAAAGCCCTCGGCAGCATGTCGCGCAGTTAAAATACTTTTTTTCGGGTTGCCCAGGTCGCCTGTGGGAAACGGCAAGTTCCACCGGTTAACAAACTGCGGCTAGCCCGCAGCGTAACCCCAAACGGTGACTTGTCCCGATGCCGTAGGCACCTTACTCTCACATTCCGAGTTTAGGACTTCGCCATGGACATTCAGCGTCGAGAAGCACTGCCAAGCCTCTGCCCCAGCCCCAATCGCTCAAACCATCCCGCCACCATAGCACTGGTGCAAACACGTTGGTTTAGCGATGCGGCGCAACACCGGGCACAACTCACAGAAGGCGTGGAGGCGGCAGCCAATAATGGCGCGAGCATTGTGTTTTTGCCTGAGCTGACGTTGTCGCGCTACCCGGCGGACGCGCTACCCGAGGGGCGCGCGGATGCACTGGCCGAGTCGCTGGAAAATGGCCCCACACATCAATTGGCGGCGGCGTTGGCGGCACAATTCGACATCTGGGTTCACGCCTCGCTCTACGAACATAGCGGTGCCGCGGACGGCCGCGGATTCAACACCGCGATCGTCGTAGACCCGCAGAGCAACATTGTCGCGAAAACTCGGAAGCTGCACATCCCGGTTACCGAGGGCTATTTCGAGGATCGGTATTTTGAAGCGGGTCCGGCACAAGATGCCTATCCCGTGCACCGCTTGCCCCTGGACAGCACCGAATTAGCGCTGGGGTTACCCACCTGTTGGGATGAATGGTTCCCAGAGGTGGCGCGCTGCTATGCCTTGGGGGGTGCCGACGTGCTCTGTTATCCCACAGCGATTGGTTCGGAGCCCGACTTCCCCGACTTTGATACCCAAAATGCATTACGCCAAGTCGTCACCGGGCACGCCATCGCTAATGGCTTGTTTATTGCGGTGCCAAATCGCTTTGGCAACGAGGGAAGACTCAATTTCTATGGTGGTAGTTTTATCGTAGACCCGTTCGGTCGAGTGCTAGCTGAGGCCCCGCGGGATCGAGAGGCCGTGTTGATCTGCGATATTGACCTTAGCCAACGGCAGGATTGGTTAACACTGTTTCCCTTTTTCGCAACCCGCCGCCCAGATACCTACAGCGCGGTGACAGACGCACTGGTAAACCCCCGCCTTCCCTCGGGCGAGGCGCAACTCGGTGGCATTCCCGGTATTAACCCATGACCACCCGTATGCCCCCTGAATGGGACGAGCACGCTGCCACCTGGATGGCATTCCCGGTAGCTGCCTATCCCAGCGCGGGGGTATCTGACGACGAGGTCTTTCAGGCCTGGTCGAACGTTGCCAACCTGATAGTCGACCACGAACCCGTGCACATGCTCTGCCGCCCCGAGCAAAAACGCATTGCAGCGCGCTTGCTGAGTGAGGCGGTGACTCTCCATGACAGCAGCCACAACGATGCCTGGTTGCGTGATTCGGGTCCCACCTTTATTGAGCGTAATGGGCACTTGTGCGCCGTAGACTGGCGCTTCAACGGTTGGGGGGATCACACCACCTTTGACTGGCAAGCCGATCATGCGGTCGCCGCGCATATTGCCCAGCTTGTCGGTGCCCAGATCTCCTCCTCAGAGCTGGTCAATGAAGGCGGCGGTATTCACGTTAACGGTCAAGGCGAGGTGTTACTGACTGATACCGTACAGCTCGACCCCGACCGAAATCCCCAGTGGCATCGCGATCAGGTAGAAAACGAAATTCACCAGCAACTGGGCACCAAACGCGCCCTCTGGCTTCCCAGAGGGCTATTTCGCGACTACCAAGAGCACGGTACGCGCGGGCATGTGGACATCGTGGCCTGCTTTTGCCCAGATGGGCGGGTACTGCTGCACCGCCAAACCGATGACAGCCACCCCGATGCCAAACTTTATGACACACTGCGCGTGCAATTCGATGGCTGGGGTTTTCCGGTTGTCGAGGTTAGTGCGCCCCAAACTCTGCGCGACAATCGAGATTGGGTAGACTACAGTTACATCAATCACTACGTGCTCAATGGCGCTGTCATACTGCCGGTCTTCAAGGACCACAACGACGCAAAAGCGTTAGAATGCCTGACGGAGTGTTACCCCGGTCGAACCATACGATCAGTTGATGCGCGGGTTATCTTTGCCATGGGTGGTGGGGTACATTGCATCACCCAGCAGCAGCCCAACATCGAAGTCTGAGACCCCCTATGTTCACTTATCTGAATCCTGACATCCGTCGCAAGCTTGTCGCCGAGGGCAAACTCGTGCGTATTGATGACGACGGTCAGCTAATTGATATCAATGCAGATATCCAGGCCGGTCAGCGTGCGGTGAATCTGCTGGGACCCGTCCCTTTACCTTTGGCTATTGGTCAGGAACAGCCGGTTGTTGAGTGGTATGCCAGCGTCCGCAGCACCGAACTCAGTGAAGTAGAGGGACTGGCCAGTCAGTTACGCCATGAGGGCGGTCAGCATTTGTTTGCGCACATGGTATCGAGCATGGCAGTCAACAGTGTGCTGGTGATCGGCGATGCCGCCAATAGCCCATCGCCTCTGGTGCGCGTGCACTCAAATTGCCTAACCGGAGATGTCTTTGGCTCACGACGCTGTGAATGCGGGCCGCAATTAGAAGCGGCCATTGATCGTATCGCTCAAGAGCCCGGTGGCGGCTACTTGGTCTACATGGCTGGACACGAAGGCCGCGGCATTGGCCTGTGGGCAAAGGCGGCAACCTATCTGTTACAGGATGCCGGTGAGGACACCTATCAGGCGAACCGATCTCTGGGTCTGCCGGACGATTCCCGCGATTTCAGCGATGCGGCAACGCTGCTCAAATATTTTGCGAACGATCGTAAGATTCGACTATTGACCAATAATCCCAAGAAAATTGCAGACCTCACCGAGTTTGGGCTTGAAAATATCGAGCAAGTAAAACACGTGACGGGTGTGGACGATTGCAATTTGCGTTATCTAGAAGCCAAACGTCAGTGGGGCCACGCAATCGATGAGACTGACCTCGATCGCTAGACCCTGAATGCGCGCCCAGTCCACCGTCTTGGGAACGCAGGTAAATTCAGTGCAACCACTCCGGTAACGGTTGATCTCCCAACGAAATTTCCATCGCATTATCGGTAGTGGCATGATTGTGCCCCACCATTTCGTCGTAAGCACTGCGCTGCCGGAGAATCACCTCACAGTTCGCCAAGGATTTTACTTGACGCTGCATTTCCAACAGGTTGTGAGTTTTAAGCAACTTACCGTGCTTGTCTGCTATGACTCGCTCTTCGCCGTTGATTACCGCCCGCGCGATATAGAGGCTCAAATCCACTGACTCAATGACGATACGCTCGATATTGCCAGCCGCGCGTTTAACCTCTGCCGTTGTAATTTTCATAACTCACCTCCTTGGGTTTGTTACGCCTGCCCTCACGGCTTGGTTTGCCACTGACGGCACAAGGCACGACAGAAGCATTACAAACGCCGCCGCAGCGCATGACAAAGGGAAGCGTCTCGGGCAAACAACCCAATGTAAGACCCAACACCGAGGAGTGCCGCTCCCGCTTTAAGCACGTTGGCAACGGATCCCGGGTAGGATTAATCAGCTGCTTACTGTCCCGTCCGCCTTGCACCTGGCAAGCAGGGGCCCAACACGGGTTGTTTACGTAGCGCTTTCTGGGCGATTGCCAACCCAATAGCGCAGCGTGCTCTTCTAAACCTGAGATGCAACCCAGCGCGTGCTGCATCCAATACGCGCCGCCACCCAACAGGTGCTGCAACTCAACAAAAGTTGGACGGAGTGAGCGCCAGCGGCAGAG
>Ga0181577_10001216_pt1 | contig 20897 bp, 20 predicted proteins | sample 101ome_21_FD_132468 | JGI IMG/M metagenome (GOLD analysis project Ga0181577, IMG submission 132468) | Coastal salt marsh microbial communities from the Groves Creek Marsh, Skidaway Island, Georgia - 101413BT metaG (megahit assembly) | ecosystem: Environmental > Aquatic > Marine > Intertidal...
ATCAAATCTTTTATTTTCTAATGATTGACCGTATAATACCGAAAAAAACAAGGTAGCGGTAAAAGTCAAAAAAGGGATACAGTTGAAATTAAAATGATTTAGTGGGTTTTGATGCATTGTGATAATTTATTATTGTCTCCTTAAGCGACTCAACAAAAGTATAATTTCGACTTTTAAATTCGAAATTAACATCCTCAATTTTGATTTTTTCCATTCTCTCAAAAGTATATTTTCTTATCTCATTGAGATGGATATTTCACAAAATACCACAACCCTTCATTTCCCTTATATTGAGATAGGTAATCAACTTTATAAATTTTAGATCCGATTGAGATTCATATTCACCATAGCCACCAAATATTAAAGGAAAGAATATGGGGGATTGTTATAATGAAGATATTGTGAGAACATCGGTTGCAAATCAAAAGTTTTATACAAGAAAATGATCCCAACGACGGATACTCCTGAAGGTTATCAAATCAATCCAGAGGGTAATGTGAGTTTATTAAATGATACGGAATTGAAAGTAAAATAAATAAAATAGGAGATGGTTAATCGATTTAAGTCATACCGATCCAAGGGAAGTTGAACTTTTTTCCTCATCAATATTCTTAACATGATAGGATTTAGATGATTCTTTAGTCGAAGGAGGTTACTTTTATCAATAAAGAACCCATTTCAAAAGAATTAAATTCATTGCCTTTAAATACAGAATTAATGATAGATATTTCTAAAACAAGGTTTCTGGACAATGGTATTATTGATGTTCTCAACGATTTCCTAGAGACTACAAAAGAAAAGAAAATCAATGTCAAAGTAATCATAGAAAATGAAGTGTTAGACAATCCCAAAAACATGAATCCGATGTATCAATATAAAAGGAAAAGTGCCTAAATGGGAGTTGAACCACATTTATTGGATTGTAACTTGTTGGTGATTATTGAAAAAAGAAAACAAACAAACAACTTATTTATAAATGCTGTCAATTTTGCAAAAAGGACAAATGATACAATCAATGTACTTTTTGTAATTAATCCAACCACTTTAAGCACATCGGAGAATCCTTTAAATTTCATAAAATCAATTGAGGATGAATATTCAAAAATTGAGAATAAGCTAAAAAAATTGATTGAAATCATTCGTGATCAAGAGAAAATTGGAATCGCTTATAAAGTAAAGTTTGGCAGTCTATCCACCATTGTAAAAACCCAAATAAAGAAAATAAATCCCGATGTCATTCTGATAAATTATAATCGACTAAAAAAAACATATTCTCAAGAAAAATTATTCCAGACTATTTAGATGATTATAGTGGATCAATTTTAATCTCAAATGAAAAAAAACACACACTGCCCAAAGAGATATTTAAATTAGGTTGTTTTGAATCCGAAGTATTTCTAAACGAAAATAAGTTTATAAAAAATCTCTTAATTAATAATTCATCTACTGTCAATGTGTTTCTTTCCTCAACAAACAACAATCCTTCACTTGTCCAGAAATTCAAAAAGGTTTTGAATAATAAAGTCAAGGTATTTGAATTTGAATCAAAAAATCAAAACTTAGGAATTTTAAAATATTTAAAGTTCAGTAAATCTGATCTTTTGTGCATTCACAATCCCTCCAAAGAGGAAATATTAGATCAATATGAAGATGTAATCAATAAATCTAAATTGCCATTTTTAATAGTTAATAGCTAAATAAGAATAGCAAAAAAAGGTGACAGAAGTGGGGCATTAATAATGAAATGGTATTGTAAAAAATTGCAACACTAAAAGGGCATGGGATGCATAAAGCAATACTCATTTTGAAACAAAACAGTTTATGGAAAATTAAACATTGAGGTTCATCATTCCTCATTTATTTTTTTAAAATGAGAATATTTGTTCATATTAATCACATAACTTATCTTTTAATTATTATCGAAATTAATGAGGAATTTCCTAATATTATAGACTATGTTTGAATTGGCTGGAGTTCTTATTCTGGGAGTTTTATCCCAATATTTTGCATGGAAGTTTAAAATTCCTGCCATACTTCCTTTAATTATGACAGGTCTTATTGTAGGACCAATTTCTGCTGAATATTTTAGTTCAGATGGCACCAAATGGATCGAACCAATATGGAATGGAACAGAGGGTTTGCTTCCAGAACAAATTTTATTTCATTTTATTTCTCTATCAATCGCCCTCATCCTTTTCGAGGGAGGACTAACTCTTAAGTTTTCTGAGTTAAAAAAAATGGGGCCAGTGATTGCAAAGTTGATCACATTGGGGGCAATAACTACTTTTATTGGAGTAGCTATACCTACTCATTATATACTTGGTATCAGCTGGGAAATATCATTCCTTTTTTCTGCACTGGTCATAGTAACCGGTCCTACTGTCATTTCTCCAATTCTACGAAATATTCCACTAAAGAAAAATGTTTCTACTCTATTAAAGTGGGAAAGCATCTTGATCGATCCTATTGGAGCTTTGGTGGCCGTATTGGTATTTGAATTTATTAACGCAGGAGAGGACAAATCCTATTCACTAATAACATTTTACGAATTTTCGAAATTTTTATTTTTGGGAATTCTGATTGGATATGTTTCTGCAAAACTGATTGCTTTTTCTATCAAAAAAAATTTAATTCCCAATTTTTTGATAAACGTATTGGTACTTGGTTCGGTACTAACTGTTTTTGTTTTTTCCGAGGTTTTTGCCCACGAATCAGGACTCTTATCAGTGGTAGTAATGGGAGTCTTTTTGGGCAATTCGGATCTGCCTCAATTCGATGATCTGATGAAATTCAAGGAGTCTATAAGCGTTTTATTGATTTCCATACTTTTCATCTTATTAGCTTCTAATATCCAATTAAGTGACATCAAACTGATTTTAAACTGGCAGTCATTATTGGTGTTTTCAATTTTAATTCTTGTAATAAGACCTTTGGGTGTTTTTATTTCAACTTCGAATTCATCTTTAAGTTACCAAGAGAAAATTTTTATTAGTTGGATTGGACCGAGAGGAATTGTCGCTGCGGGTATAGCATCTCTTTTTGGAATCAAGCTGGTGAGTGATGGAATGGAAAATGCAGAGTTCCTTTCACCCATGGTTTTTATGGTTGTTTTTGGAACTGTTTTTTTGAATTCTTTAACTGCTCGTACTTTATCCAAAATACTCGGGGTGTTTTTAAAAAATTCCGAAGACATGTTAATCATTGGAGCATAAAAATTTTCGAGACAAATTGCCCTTTATTTAGAGAGCACAGGTAAAAAAGTAGTTTTGACCGACTCCAATAAGTCTAAGGTGTCTGAAGCAAAAAGGAATGGATTGAATGCGATAAATTCAGATATTTACTCCAATGAACTATTGAACGACTTGGAACTAAGCGAGGTTGGTTATTTGTTTGCTTTAACTGGAAATGAGGAAATTGATAAATACGCTGTTCGTAAGTTCAAATCTCAATTTGGAGAAAACGGAGCTTTCAGGCTTTATCGGGCTGATGAAGTCAAGTCCTCCAATAGTAGTGATAAGGCCCTCTTATTTGGCGTTGAAGATTTACTTAGGGTTGAAACGGTGGGTAAAGATTTTTCTATAACTGAAAACACGGTATTGAATGAAGAGGATTTAATCGAAAAACTATCCTCGATCAATAAAGAAAAAAATAAAATTCCATTGTTTCTTCGGGATGAAAACAACCAGCTGAACTTTCTCGATGATTTGACATTTGAACAACAGTTCTTTAAAAAAAATCAGCTGTTAGTTGTTATGGAAGAGGAGAAATAAAACAAATTGAGCCCTACTTGGTATCAGTCCAGGTATGAAAAAACCAAATCAGCAGAACGTAAAATTCGTATCATTCAAAAATAATTAAACTGTAAAATCAATCCAATATGCCACACATTATATTAATTCTATTGTTATTGACATCATGTCACTCAAAAAAAACCCAGATTGAAAATGACAATTTAAATGTTCTTTTTATAATGACAGATGACCTAAACTGCGATTTGGGAAGCTATGGTCACCCTCAGGTAATCAGTCCCAATATTGACAAATTGGCCCGCGAGGGAGTCCTTTTTGAGAATGCACATGTTCAATTTCCACTGTGTGGCCCCTCGAGAGTTTCCCTAATGACAGGTATGTATTCCGATCAAACCATGCACACCATGCTCAATGTTGATTTAAGACAAACCATACCCGATGTGGTAACACTGGGACAGCGCTATCGCCAAAGGGGGTACACCTCTGTCAGAATTGGTAAAATTTATCATTATGGAAATCCAGGAACCATAGGCTCATCTGGTCAAGATGATATTTCTACATGGGATTACACCATCAATCCATATGGAAGAGATAAAGAAGAGGAATACAAAATTAATACGCTAAGTAAACGAAAATACGGTGGAACCTTGAGTTGGCTAGCGGCAGACGGAAAAGACGAAGAACAAACCGATGGAATCGGGGCTACAGAAGCCATAGAGCAATTGGATAAATTTTCAAAAAGTGGAAAAAAGTTTTTTCTGGCTGTTGGAATGTACAGACCCCACACCCCTTATGTGGCTCCCAAAAAATATTTTGACCTATACGAAATGGACGATATGGAAATCCCATATGACGGTAGTTCTGATGAATATTTAAGTAGCATTCCCCTGCCTGCGGCGCTATCAGTCAGGTGGAAAAAAGACCAGACCCTCCTCAATGATCAATCCAAATTCAAATTAGCTCAAGAAATAAAGGAAGCCTATTATGCCACCACCACTTTTGTTGATGCCCAAGTAGGAAGAATACTAAAAAAGCTAAAACAAACTGGCCTCGATAAAAACACCATAGTTGTTTTCACCTCAGATCACGGCTATCATCTGGGGGAACATGGCCATTGGCAAAAGCAGACCTTGTTTGAGAATGCCACAAGAGTTCCATTAATTTTTTCTGGACCCGGTATCAAAAAAGGGGTGAGATCCAACTCACCGGTTGAGTTAATTGATATTTATCCTACCTTAATGGATCTTACAAATATTGAAGCCCCTCAACATATTGTCGGAAAAAGTTTAGTCCCCGTCTTTAATAATGATAAACACATGGTTAGAGAAAGTGCTCTGACTAGATGGAGAGCTTCTCAACACGGGAATTTAAACTTCAAGGAATCTGGAATACAAGGCTATACAATTAAGACCAAAAGATATCGATTGACCAAATGGGGAGAGGATGGAGAACACGGTTATGAGCTCTACGATCACGAAAATGACAGTGCGGAAATGATAAATTTGGTCAATGACCCATTCTACAATTTAGTACTTGACTCTTTAAAAATACAAATTGACCTCAGAATTGCAGCGGCAAGAAAAAAGCCCAAAGGCTTGGGAAGACAATTTAAAGAAGAACAATTGCGAATGTTCACTATGACCCCTGGAGATCTATATGACATCAACGGCAAAAGAATTTGGGAAAGACCTGCTGACGAATAAATTTTAATTCACTGGATTGGCTTGAACAAGACCCCTACTTTTTTTGATTCGAAAACAACCATTCCATAAGCGCAGGATCGGCAAATGCATTGTGCCAACTGTCGTGGAGAACCTCAGGATATAAGGTCAGTTTCACTGGGGCGCCAACTGCTTTTAGAGCATCAAACATTGCCACAGAAAATTTGACCTGTACCACATTGTCTTTTTCGCCATGAAAAATCCACAGAGGCGTTTTTTGCAAAAGGGGTGCCCAATTTGGATGGCCTCCCCCACAAATGGGAAAAGCAGCAGCAAAGTAATCAGGATTTCTGCTAACCAGCTCAAAGGTCCCCATCCCTCCCATAGACAATCCTCCAACATAACGACGAGAGGGATCGATGTTGTATTGTTGACCGATGTGTTCTAAAAATGCTTCAACAATTTCCAATTGAGGGTTTTCAGGCAAGACTTTTGAATACCTATATTTTTGATCCAAAGGTTTTTCATAATCCCTTAGTACATTGGCCCAATAGGAGTCCTTTGGACATTGAGGGAAAACAACAATAGAAGGATATTCAGCTCTGAATTTCTTAGATTGGAATAAATAACTCCCGTGGATCAACTGAGAAACATTGTCATCGCCTCGCTCGCCCGCACCATGAAGCACAAGAACCAAAGGATAGGATCTTTTGGCATCAAAATTTTCTGGCAAAAGTATCCTAAAGGGTAACTGGCCATTTTTATGGCTAAAAATATCAGATTGGAATTCTTGAGCCATAGAAAAATTCGCCATTAATATTGCAACAATTAAAAAAGTATGTTTCATAAATAAATTTTAAAATTATCTATTAAGCCCAATCGGAGAATCATCACAATCAAGCAGTCCAGCAGCATATAGAAGACCCTTTTGGAGAAATGTGAGCAACTCGGGTTGCTCATAGCTTTGCGCATTGTGTGAAGGAGAAGAATAGAAAACCCTGCCCCTTCCATGGCGTTTGATCCAAGAAACGTATTTTATTTTGTCGCTGGGACGTTCGCGTTTCATCTTAATCTCGTCTAACTCAATGTATAGCAAAGGCCTGAAATCATACCTATAATAAGCGTTTTTAAAAAAATACGGTTCGTCATAGTGAACAAAACCTTTGGGATCAAAACCAGACACTAAGGGGTGATTGGGGTCGTGAAGCTTGAGGTGCAGTTCCTGTTGAGCGGGGTGAAAATCAAAACTCCCTCCTACCATACCACTAAAATCAATTGAATTATTTTGCATCACAATACCACCATGCAAAACCATTAGTCCTTTTCCTTTTTCTATATATCGGATCAGATTACGTTCCAATTGCGATGCTTTTTTTTGTTTTGATTCTTCATCCATAAGAGAATCGTCTTTCAGCACATCCAAGAACATGTTTCTACCCGGTCCTATCGAACAGTTATTATTCAGGATGACCACATCAAATTCAGAGAGTCGATCCTTTTCAAAATCAAAAATATCTTTAGATAAGGTAACTTCAAATCCTCCGGCATCCTCAGCAATAATTTTCATTACTGCTTCTGTATGCGGTATTGTCCAATGCTTAAAACCCGTATGAAGCGAAAAAATCAACACTTTTTTGGGTTTACTCAATTTGATTTTTTCAAATTCACTTACGGTCGATTTTATTTTAGCTGTCCAATCCGAATTCAAATCAAAAGGCGAAAAACTTTGGGATTGAAGTCCTGAGTAAATAAAAAAAGATAAGATAAGGATAGAGGATTTAAAATTGGATTTCATTAATATTAATTTAATCGAAACAAGATTAGTTATAATTATTTGATTAAAGATAAATGAATTTATTAAATTTACTTTCAGATTGTGTGCGATCACGACAAACCTGTTTTAGATTTTTTTCCTCTAAATGATTAGTTATTGCCATATAAAATACTTGTACCTTTTTACCATTATATTTTTTGTATGGAATAGCAGTGCACAAGACAAAAATTGTTTGTGCTTTGAAGTAACCGATTCAAACCCCATCTCCGAGGATAGGCCAATTTCAATTTCACTTAATAACACTCAAATACCATGTTGGGAAAAGGGAATGGTATTGATTAAAAAATCGGTTAAAGGGAATCAAACCAGAGCTTATCAGATTGATGAACATGAAAATAAAGCATGGTTCAAACACAATAACGAAGAGGGAATCAAAACCACCTATTGTTTTGTGGGCCTCACTGATAAAAATATACGCTCCCCTTTTGGTTACAAAAAAGAAGATGGAGACCTCATGCTTACACACAATGACAAATCTCTTATTCACTATCGATACCAAACTAAAATGCCTCCACAAGGTGTAAACCCTTTGTATCAAAAATCAGGCTATATTCATCCCGTAATCTCCTCCAAAGGGGACACCCTTTCCAGAATTCAACCTCCTGATCATTACCACCATTACGGCATTTGGGGGCCCTGGACCAGAACCCGAATCGATGATGTTGGTGTTGATTTTTGGAATCTAAAAGAGGGTCAAGGTACTGTACTGTTCAAGTCTTTTAATGGTTTTGAATCAGGAAAAGTTTTTGCTGGTTTTAGTGCCAATCAAGAACACATTAACTTAACCGCCAAAGAAGGACCAAAAGTGGCCATTAATGAAGAATTAAATGTCAAAGTTTGGAAAAACAACAAACCCAATCAATATTTTATTGACTATACGTCCAAGTTCAAATCTCCTTTAAAAAATGGAATCTTATTTGAAGCCTATCGATATGGAGGGGGATTGGGCTTCCGTTTCAAAGAACAATGGAATAAGGAAAATTGTGAAGTGATTACCTCTGAAGGAAAAAATAGAGTCGCTGCCGATGGTTCCTCAGCAAGATGGGCCATGGTTTATGGTGTGTCCCAAGACGGAAAAGGAACCACTGGTGTGTTATTCATGAGCCACCCTAACAATCAGTCCCACCCCGAACCCATGAGAGTTTGGCCCTTAGATGCGAATAGTGGTAGAGGGGATATGTTTTTTCAATTCTGTCCTATCCGTCATGAAGAATGGAAAATCGAACCCCAAAAGACTTACCAATTGAATTACCGTATGTTGATTTTTGATGGTAAAATTACCCTCGAAGAAGCAGAACAACATTGGAAAGCATTTGCTTTTCAACCAGAGATTAATTATAAACATTTATAAGGATGAAAAGAAGAAAATTCATTGGAAATAGTGCCTTAGGAACTGTAGCTTTGGCAGGTTTCCCAAACATCGTTCCCGCGAGTGTATTGGGAAAAGACGCCCCCAGTAACAAAATTAATATCGGTCAGATTGGCTGTGGCCGTATTGCCCGTTCACATGACCTCCCAGACACAATGGCTTTCGATGTAGCCAATGTAATGGCGGTATGTGATCCGGACACCAACAGAATGAAAGATGGAAAAATTTTGGTGGATCAATTCTATCAAGAAAAAAAGAAAAAGTCCAGTTACAAGGGTACCAAAATGTATGAGGACTATCGGGAAATGCTGAACGATAAGGACATCGATGCCGTTTTGATTTCTACTCCCGATCACTGGCATGCGCAGCCTGCAATGGAAGCCGCAATGGCAGGAAAAGACATCTACCTCCAAAAGCCCACTTCACTCACCGTGGATGAAGGCAGGCAACTGGTGAATGCAGTGAAAAAAAACAATGTCATCCTCCAAGTAGGAACACAACAAAGAGCCATGCCCCAATTCAGAATTGCCGCTGAGTTGGTGAGAAATGGAAGAATCGGAAAATTAGAAACAGTTAAAATCGGACTCCCTGGCGATCCAGGAGGGCCAGAAGCACCACAAATGCCCATCCCCGAAAATCTAAATTTTGATATGTGGTTGGGATCTACCCCTGAAGTTCCTTACACAGAAATAGGAGTACACCCTCAAGTGGGCTATGGCCGACCTGGATGGCTTCGACACGAAAATTATGGTGCCGGAATGATCACTGGATGGGGACAACACCACTATGACTCTGCCGCATGGGGCATGGATACAGAGTTAAAAGGGCCAACCTCAGTTCAAGCCATCGCTGATTTTCCTAAATCAGGGCTTTGGAATGTACACGGAGATTTTATGGTAAAACATGAATACGACAATGGGATCACCGTCATTACCTCTGGTGGCTTCCCCAATGGAATACGCTACGAGGGATCTGAAGGATGGATCTTTGTGTCTCGAGGTGCTTATGTGGCTTCCAGCTCTGATCCTGTGGCACTTGAAAAAAGTAAAAAAGCTTTGGACGCCTCAGATCCTAAAATCCTCAGCTCAGAGATTGGTGCCAATGAGATCCATTTGTATAAGATTGATGATCAACATGGCAACTGGCTGGATTGTATTCAATCCAGAAAAGCACCTATTTCCCCTGTAGATATGGGACATATGGCTTGTGTGGTTTGCCTGATCAGCCACATTGCAATGAAGGTCCCCAGAAAACTGCATTGGGATTCCAAAAATCAAAAATTCATCAACGATGACGAGGCTAATGCACTTTTGAGTAGACCACAAAGAAAACCCTATGGAACCAATCATTTAAAAATTTAATTTACTTCATGAAACAAATATCACTTTCCCTATTTCTCCTACTCACACTGAGTTGTGGAGAAAATAATGAAACTTCTAAAGTAAAGCTGATGACACTTGATCCAGGTCACTTTCATGCAGCTTTGATTCAAAAAACCTCCTATGATGAAATCGATGCCGTGGTTGATGTTTATGCACCCGATGGTCCTGAGGTAAGGGATTTTCTTAACAAAATTGAAGGGTATAACAGTAGAGAGGACAACCCAACCAACTGGACCATCAGAACACATTTTAGTGAAAATTTCCTCGATGATATGATCGATCAAAAACCAGGAAATGTAATGGTTGTCTCTGGAAAAAACTCAAAAAAAATAGATTACATTCTGGCAGCAGTCAATGCAGGGTTAAATGTCTATGCAGACAAACCTCTGGTCATCAATGAAGAAGGATTCAAAAAGCTTGAAAAGGTTTTCGAAATTGCCAAAGAAAAAAATCTACTGGTTTATGATATCATGACAGAACGCTTTGAGGTCACTACAAGTATCCAAAAAGCGCTTTCCATGAATGTTAATGTTTTTGGTTCCTTGGTAGATGGTTCTCCTTCCGAGCCAGCCATCAGTAAGGTAAGTGTTCATCATTTGTCAAAAATTGTATCTGGAAAGCCTTTGGTCCGTCCCGCCTGGTTTCTCGACACTGATCAACAAGGGGAGGGAATTGTGGACGTAACGACGCACTTAGTTGACTTGGTACAGTGGGAGACTTTTCCAAATCAAATTCTAGATCGCTCGGATGTGGAAATCATCTCATCCAAACGTTGGACTACTAATCTCAGTCCCGATCAATTCAAAAAAATAACTAAATTAAACCAATATCCAGATTATCTCTTAAAAGACGTGGAATCCGATACCCTGAGTATTTACTGTAATGGAGAAATCAATTACACCCTTAAAGGGAAACATGCCAAAGTAGCAGTGATTTGGAATTATGAAGCACCTCCAGGTACGGGGGACACCCATCAAAGTACCATGCGAGGTACCAATAGTGATTTGATTATTAAACAAGGCGAAGCGGAAAACTACAAGCCTACGCTTTATGTACATGCCAAGACAGAGCAAAATTTTGAAACAACTTTAAATCAAGCCTTGGCAACTATTCAAAACGAATTTCCAGGAACAAGCGCAGAAAAAATTTCGAGTTTGAAGTGGAAAATTATAATTCCCGATGTCCTTAAAATTGGTCATGAAGCACATTTTGGCCAGGTCACAGAGAACTACCTTAAATACTTCAGAGAAGGAAAGCTTCCGGATTGGGAAATTCCAAATATGATAACTAAATATTACACCACCACAAAAGCTTATCAAAAAGCTTTCGAATAAAAAAAAGCCGAAATGAATAAAAATATTTTAATTCCTATTTACTTGACTGTTTTCTATTTAACTTCCTGTATTTCACAAGAAAATCCCCCCGAAGTAAAAACCCCGGATCAAACTAAATACACTACAGTCACTGTTGTGGAGGGAATTGAAATTCCATGGGGGATGGATTTTATTAGTGAAAATGAATTGTTGGTTACTGAAAAAAAGGGGAAATTTTACCGGGTTTTGAATGGAGAAAAAACAGAGGTTTCTGGCCTTCCTGAAATATATCAAAGAGGGCAAGGCGGTTTACTCGATATAGCCTTACACCCTGATTTTAGTAAAAATAAAATTATCTATTTCACTGCTGGTGTAAACGTTGAAGGCGATGAGGGTGGTAATACAGCCCTTTATAGTGCTGAACTCAATGACTATAGTTTATCCAATGTCAAATTGCTTTACAAAGCAACTCCAAACACCAAGAAAGGACAACATTGGGGATCTAGAATTGTTTTTGATGACCAAGGACATTTATTTTTTGGTATTGGAGATCGAGGTAACCGAGATGTGAATCCACAAGATTTGAAACGAGATGGAGGAAAAATATACCGTCTGAATCTCGATGGCAGTATCCCAGAGGACAACCCATTCGTTAATGAAGACGGCGCTATAAAAGCAGTTTACTCCTACGGACACAGGAATCCCCAAGGAATGACCGTTCACCCTGAAACAGGAGAGATTTGGGAAAATGAACACGGACCCAAAGGTGGCGATGAAATCAACATCATTCAGAAAGGAAAAAACTACGGTTGGCCGGTAATTACCTATGGGATCAATTACAGTGGCACCTCAATAACAGACAAAACAGCCATGCCGGGAATGGAGCAACCTTTTTACTATTGGGTTCCATCCATCGCTCCCAGTGGTATGGCATTTTCCAGTTCAAAGGTTTACAAGGGATGGAAAGGAGATTTATTTGTTGGATCATTGAAGTTCAAGTATTTAGAACGTTTGGTCGTGAAACGGGGAAAAGTCGTCAAGCGCGAGAAAGTTCTAAACGATATCGGACGTGTTAGAAACGTAAAAGAAGGGCCTGATGGACATCTCTACCTAGGAGTTGAAGGAAAGGGTATTTTAAAGGTGATTGAAAATTGATGAAATTGCTTTTTGCTTGGATCTTTGTAGTGGCACTATTGCAAGGGGTAGCACTGTATCAAGATAAACCGTTGGAAAAGAGTATTGCAGATGGTGAAGAAATTTATCAAGATTTTTGCCTTCAATGCCATTTGGATTCTGGAGATGGCGTTTCGGGAGTGTTTCCTCCTCTGGCAAAATCAGATTATCTTTTGAATAACATTGATTTAAGCATAAAAGGAATAAAATACGGTTTGAGTGGACCCATTGTGGTTAATGGAGAAAAATATGATGGACTAATGCAGAATCAAGGTCTTGAAAATCAAGAAATTGCTGATGTAATGAACTACATCCTTAACAATTGGGGAAACCAATCCGATGAAATAATCACCTCAGATCGAGTCGCTGCTGTTAAAGAATAATTTTTTTGTTTTGGGTAAAATTTACCGCTACATTTACATGATTGTGTTTTTGGTTTTTGTGGTCTGGATGATATTTTTAGACACCCATTCCTTGAAAATTCATCGTGAGTTAGATCAAGAAATTGATAAACTAGAAAATCAAAAAAATGAACTGATTTTATTGATTGAAGAGGATAAAACAAAAATTCAACAACTCAGTAACAAAGACAGTTTGGAGCGCTTTGCTCGGGAGAACTATGGTCATAAAAAAGAAGGCGAAACCATTTTCCTCATCGATTTTCAAGACAGCTTAAACTCAAAATAGTTTAATTAAATTTTGATTAAACTCATTTGGTATTATTTTTCAAGCCATAATTTATATTGTATTTTTATAAAAATTTCAACACCACAAAATGGCTAGAATAATTGCAATCGCCAACCAAAAAGGGGGAGTGGGGAAAACCACCACCGCTGTCAATCTTGCGGCTGCATTGGCGGTGTTAGAAAAAAAGATTTTGCTGGTTGATGCGGATCCTCAGGCCAACGCCACCTCAGGGGTTGGAATTGATGTCAAAAGTAAAAAGTTGGGAACCTATCAATTACTAGAACATACGGCCACAGCTGAGGAAAGTATCATCTCCACTGAAACACCAAACATGGATTTGATTCCATCTCATATAGACCTAGTAGCTACTGAAATTGAATTGATCGATAAAAAAGACAGGGAGTACATGCTTAAAAAAGCATTAAAACCTGTAAATAACAGCTATGACTATATTATCATTGATTGCGCTCCCTCTTTGGGGCTAATTACCCTAAATGCATTGGCAGCAGCAGATTCTTTGATTATCCCCATACAATGCGAATATTTTGCTTTAGAAGGGTTGGGTAAACTGTTGAACACCATCAAAAGTGTTCAAAAAATTCACAACAAAAATCTGGACATTGAAGGGCTATTGTTAACCATGTATGACTCTAGACTACGACTCTCCAATCAAGTTGTAGAGGAAGTTCAAAAACACTTTGGGAAAATGGTTTTTAAAACCATTATTCAACGAAATATTCGTTTAAGCGAGGCGCCAAGTTTTGGCGAAAGTATAATCGATTATGATGCGACCAGTAGAGGGGCAAAAAACTACCTTTCACTGGCCAATGAAATCATAAATAAGAAAAAAAAATAGTCGATGGCAAAAAAAAATAAAAAACAAGCTTTAGGAAGGGGACTCGCAGCACTACTGGATGATCCAGAAAGAGAAATCCAGTCTATAAGTGATTTTGATGCCAAAAAGGTAGTGGGAAATATTATTGATTTGGAAATCGATAAAATAGAGGTCAATCCCTTTCAACCCAGAACCCATTTCGATGAAGAGTCAATAAGAGAACTATCTGAATCGATTCAAGCTTTGGGAATTATACAACCCGTCACAGTAAGGAAGCTAGGTAGGAATCAATATCAGTTGGTCTCAGGGGAACGTCGATTCCGGGCGGCCAAATCTCTTAATTTTGACACAATACCCGCTTATGTTCGAATTGCTAATGATCAAGAGACCCTTGAAATGGCTTTGGTGGAGAACATACAAAGAAGAGACCTGGATCCCATTGAGATTGCGCTATCATACCAACGTTTAATCGATGAAATTCAACTCACTCAAAATCAATTAAGTCAAAGGGTCGGTAAGAAAAGGTCTACGGTTGCCAATTATATGCGCTTGCTCAAATTGGATCCCATTATTCAAACAGGAATCCGCGATGGCTTTCTTTCGATGGGACATGGTAGGGCCCTAATCAATGTGGAAGACGCATATGATCAGCTAGAGATTTACGAAAAAATAATTGCTCAGTCTTTATCTGTAAGAGACACTGAACTTTTGGTTCAAAAAACAAGACAAGGACAAGCTTTCAAAAAAACAAAAAACGCTCCAACTGAAATTTATAAAGAGATTGGCCATGAGCTTGCTAGCTTTTTAAATACTTCGGTAGCCATCAAAGGAAATAAAAATGGAAAAGGAAGTATTCAAATCCCTTTCCAATCCGAAAAAGACCTCAAAGCGATCCTCAAAAAAATCAAGAGTGAAGATTAAAATCTTTGTATCTATTTTTATCCTATTCAGTCTGCAAGTTTTTACCCAACAACTTCCACAGGAGGAACAGAAAAGCAGAAAACAACGACTGATTGAAAGTCCTCTTACCCCTTCTAAAGCGGCCTTTTATTCTGCAATACTTCCAGGTTTGGGACAAATTTACATAGGAAAAGCCTGGAAAGTCCCTTTTGTATATGCTGCAATTGGTGCTTCTGTCTACAGTTATGTATACAACCAAAAAGAGTTGGATCGTTACAGGGGCGCCTACAAAAGGCGAAACAACGGGTACAGTGACGATGAATTCATTAAATTAATTCCCGATAAAAACAAACTGCTTGAGGGAATGAAATTTCATAAAAACTATCGGGATATGTCATTTCTCTTTATCTTGGGTACCTATATGTTAAATATTTTAGATGCCAATGTAAGTGCCCATCTAATGCAATTTAACGTTAAGGATAATTTGAGTATAAGACCTAAATTTGAATCCGATTTATTAGGAACAGATACCAATATAGGGTTAAAAGTATTGGTCAAACTATAAACAACCTATGAAATTTGCTTTATTGGGATACGGAAGAATGGGCAAGGCAATTGAAAAAATTGCCCTTGAAAGAGGTCATCAAATTGTATGTAAAATAGATAAAGACCATCAGGAGGGAAAATTAGAGGAGGCAGAAGCTGCCATAATTTTCAGTGTTCCTGATGCCGCAGTTGAAAACATGAATTTGGCATTGAGCCACTCTGTCCCAGTAGTTTGTGGCACTACAGGGTGGTTAGAAGATTATGACCAAGTTGTCCAAAACACTCAGAAAAATAATACAGCATTCCTTTATGCTTCAAATTTTAGTGTGGGGGTCAATCTTTTTTTTAAATTGAACAAAATTTTCGCCCAAATCATGCAAAAGCATCAAGAATACAATACTTCCTTAGAAGAAATTCATCACATTCATAAACTGGATGCTCCAAGTGGAACTGCAATCACTCTGGCTGAGGACATCATAGAAAATAGTGACTACAGCCAATGGAAATTGGATGAAAATGGATCAGAAACCCTTTCAATAAGTTCTATTCGAAAGGGCGAAGTCCCTGGCACCCACCGCGTCAGTTACCAATCCCCCATTGACAATATTACCATCGAACACAAGGCGCACAATCGAGAAGGATTTGCCCTCGGAGCAGTTGTGGCAGCAGAATGGATTGTGGGAAAAAAAGGAATCTATAAAATGGAAGACGTTTTAAATCTTTGATACTATGACTGGATTAGAGTGGATCATTTTTGCCTTGGCTGTTCAGCTTGTTCATTTTTTAGGAACATGGAAATTGTATAAAGCTGCTGGAGAACCCTCATGGAAAGCCATTGTACCCATATACAATGCCATTGTATTGCTCAAAATCATCCATCGTCCCAAATGGTGGGTTGTTTTGTTGTTTTTACCTGTGATCAACCTAATGATGTTCATGATTTTGTGGATCGACACCGTCAAGCATTTTGGAAAAAACAAACCCTTAGAGGGGGTGTTTGCAGTCCTAAGTTTAGGATTTTACATCTACACCATCAATTACCAAAAAACCCCACAGTATATTGCCGACAAGTCGATGATCAAGCGTTCAGCCCTCAGTGAATGGATTGGATCTATCGTTTTTGCAGTGGTAGCCGCTACATTTGTTCACAACTATTTTTTTCAACCCTACATCATTCCTACGGGATCTTTGGAAAAATCACTTTTGATTGGAGACTTTCTGTTCGTCAGTAAATTCCATTATGGGGCGAGAATTCCCAGTACCACGGTGGCCTTCCCCATGGTTCACGACACCCTCCCCATATTAAAAACCAGGTCATACCTTAAAACCCCTCAACTGCCGTATCTAAGGCTACCACGATTCCAAAAAATCAAAAGAAATGACATCGTAGTATTCAATTGGCCAGCCGATACAGTACGAAGATTCTTTGTTAAAGAAGTGGGAGTTAAAAAACCTTTGGATAAAAAATCAAACTATGTCAAAAGATGCGTAGGCTTGGCTGGAGATACTCTCGAAATTATTGACGGCTTTGTTTATATCAATGGCAAGAAAAATATCCTCCCAGATAGGGCGAGGGTCCTCTATAATTTTACAGCTTATAGCAACAAAGGAATCTCCTCCAGAAAATTGATCGAACTAGGGATTGATGATTTCTATCGTCATTACAGAATAGAAAACATCTCACAAAATAGCTACGAAAAAATCGCCCCCTATCTGGTAGGCACAAGAGGTAATAGCCAAAATAACTTCACCGTGGTTACCCGTCACACCGGGCTTCCAATCGACCTGGTGAGATCACTGGGATTGCGAGTTAGTGAAGTATTGGATCAAAAGAAGGAATTGAATTTAACCCTGTCAGAAGCCAAGAAGATGGGTGAGCAAAACTGGATTGACAGTATCGTTCAAAGAAATCAAAAAATAAAAACACCCAACTCCTCTTTTTTCCCCAATAAAATTCCCTTCGATTGGAACCAAGATAACTTTGGTCCCATTGTGATCCCAAGTGCTGGAGCTAATGTAAATTTAAATCTAAGCAATTTACCACTCTACAAAAAAATCATAGAAGACTATGAAAAAAACAGTCTGACCACCAGCAACAACGAAATATTGATCAACAATATAAAAACTGATCAATATACTTTTAAACAAGATTATTATTGGATGATGGGTGATAATCGTCACCGTTCAGAAGACAGTAGATTCTGGGGCTTTGTTCCCGAAGATCATATCGTGGGAAAACCTGTCTTTATTTGGTTTAGTATTGATGGCATCAACGACGGTATTAAAAATTGGAAAATACGATGGGATAGGGTATTTACAACTGTTGGCGGATCGGGTGAACGGGTATCCTATTTTCCCTACTTTGTAGCAATTGTTGCGCTCTGGCAAGGCTATGTTTTTTACCGCAAAAGGAAAAGAAAAAATCAAGCTTAATGGTTCCCGGAGTTTGTCCTGCCTATCTGCCCAATATTAACTATATGGCCTGGCTGGTTGCACAAAAAAAAATTGCATTCGTTACCCATAACCATTATCAAAAACAAACCTTTCGCAATCGAACAGAAATCTTCGGTGCCAATGGAAAGTTAAAGTTAACGGTACCGATAGTGCACAACCGATCACAAACCAGACAAGTTGATGGTGAGGTGGCTATCCACTATGAAAATGGGTGGCAAAAAAACCATTGGAAATCCTTGGAAGCCGCCTATCGATCCTCACCTTACTTTGAATTTTATGAGGACGAATTTCACCCATTTTACCATCAAAGGGAGGATAAATTAATGGATTATAATATCTCGTTGATTCAAAAAATACTTGATTTAATTGGAGCAGAAATAGAAATATTGACAAAAGAAAAGGACATTGATGAGTTTTCAAACCTCATCATTGCCAAACAAGATCAAGTCAGAGAAATTCCACATTACCATCAAGTTTTTCAATCAAAATATGGTTTTATCCACAATCTGAGTGTATTGGATTTATTATTTAATTTAGGTCCTCAAAGTCATGATTATCTTATTGAAATGAGTCATTGATGCTATTTCCACTCCAAAACAGCAGATATGGGTTGATGATCTGAGAGCTTAACATCATGAACTGCAAAGTTGATCACCTTAAATTTTGGATCAGTAAAAATAAAATCGATTCGAAAAGGAAAATAAGCCAATTGGTAGGTTGTTCCCAAGCCATCGCCTGAAAGCACAAAAGCATCCATCCGGTCATCTTTTAAACGATTATAAACGCTTGAAAAAGCGTTGTTGTTCAAATCAGTACATATGATGGTGGGATAATCGTTCTTATCATCAATTTTTTCGAATCGTTCAATTTGCATTTGCTGTTTTTGAACAACAGATTTAACCCTTTCCACAAATTTTTGAGAATGTTGCTGCATAAAAAGGGTATCATTAAGGTCAATCCTCAATGATTCCAAATGTATATTGTATATTCTAATGCTATCTCTCTTGTAGAAAAAATCAGCATAGAGGGCACTGTTATTAGAATTCTCAAAATCCAAAAGACCTTTATTTCTAAGGGGGTACTTGGATAAAATACAAAGTCCATTTTGGCTTTTTTTCGATGCGGGTGCATTGAATTGATAGGGATAATTTTTAAATTTTGGACTGAATTGTTTTGAATATTCTTGCAAACAAACAACATCTGGATTTTCTTGCTGGATAAAGCTTTCTATCGATTGAGGAATATCTTTTGCATCAATCCATTGGAAACTATTGAATAATCTGACATTAAAGCTCATCACTTTAAGTCCGCTTGAAATCGGGATGGCATTGTTAGGAAGCTTATAAAGTCTTCCCCACTCTTTGAATCCAATTAAAATAGAGAAAACAAAAAGAATGAAGGGCCACTTGAACTTTACAATCCAAAAAATAAAAAAAAATAGGTTGACAAAGGCTATGACTGGAACCATCAAGCTCAGAAACGGATAATGATAAAATTCCCAAAATACTTGCATCAAAAGAAGCTGAAGCACCAAAAAAAACGTGTTGATCAGCAGCAATATTTTTGAGATAAAATTCAATTTCATGATAGAAGGATTTACACTAAAATCGAGACTATTCTTTTCCGGCTCGAAACAAATAGTCTTTTTCTTCTTTACTTAAACTATCATAACCCGACTTGCTGATTTTGTCCAAAATATCGTCAATTTTATTTTGATGTCCCAAATCAGTTTGCCTATTGGTCGATTGAGTTTTTTTGTTAGGAGCACGATAAACGGTTTTCATTTTTTTGGGAGTAAAAATAGTTTGCCATAGGTTTTGAAATCCAGAACCGATATCTCTCCCTGAACTCAACTGTTTTGCATATATAAATCCAAGTAGGGCACCTCCAATATGAGCCAAATGCCCGCCAGCATTACCATAAGGAATTTGGATCACATCCAAAAAAAAGAAAGCGAGTCCGAGATACTTTAATTTTAGATTGATAAAGAAAAAGCGGATTTCCTGATCAGGAGTATATGCACATATAAAAATGAATACCGCCATAACGCCTGCGGAGGAACCCACCATTGGGGGGTAGCTTCCCTTGAAAACTGGAAACAAAGCATAACTCCCAACAAAAATTAATCCTCCCACAATTACTCCCAAAAAATAATTATTGATGAAAATCCGATCCGGAAATAAATTCAACAACAAACGACCAGCATAGAATAAAAGTACCATGTTCCATAACAAATGAAAGAAACCGCTGTGGATTAAACTATAAGTAACGAGGGTCCAAGGACGGGTAATCAATGTCATTATTTTAGGGGACAGCTGCAACCAGCTCATGTAGGCACTAATCGGAACATTGAATAGGAAGAAAAATACATTAATCAACATCGGTAGGACGAAACACACCACATTGATCAGAATGATTTTTTCGGCAATGGAAAAAGTGGCAAATCTATACCTGAGTTGATCCAAAAAACTCATAAATCCCAGCGATTGTTATTGAACTCCTTTTTTTTCCAATACCACATCATGGCCAAACCTGTAACGGCGCCTCCAACATGAGCGAAGTGTGCAATAGGTCCAATAGAATAAGATGAAAAGCCAAAGAAAAGATCGGCAAAAATCAAAATAGGAACCAAAAACTTTGCTTTCACCGGTATGGGAGGAAACAAAAGCATCAATTGAGCATTTGGGAAAAGCATAGCAAAACCAACCAAAACCCCGTATAAAGCCCCAGAGGCCCCTACCATAACCGATCGGAAAGCGTTGAATGCACTCGATAATTGATCTTCTCCAATGAAATTAATCGCTGCTGTAGGCAATTCGGCGGTTTTATAAAAGGATTTGATTTCAGGAGCATTTAGACCGAAACCCGTCAATGCATCATTAACTTGTTCTACTTGAAAATAGTAGAGTAATAATTGAAGCGCTGCCGCCCCAAATCCGGTGGAGAGATAAAAGAAAATAAACTTTTGCTTCCCCCACATTTGTTCCAAAGGAG
>Ga0181577_10001217_pt1 | contig 20884 bp, 17 predicted proteins | sample 101ome_21_FD_132468 | JGI IMG/M metagenome (GOLD analysis project Ga0181577, IMG submission 132468) | Coastal salt marsh microbial communities from the Groves Creek Marsh, Skidaway Island, Georgia - 101413BT metaG (megahit assembly) | ecosystem: Environmental > Aquatic > Marine > Intertidal...
TCGACATGGCAAAAACCTATATTGACATGGGTGATAGTCAAAGTGCGTTAGAGTTGCTTGATGAAGTTATTCAGGGCGGAACGGCAGACCAAAAAACTCAAGCCGCCGAACTGAAAGGAAATATCAGCTGACCTCGCAATCACCACCGACTTTTCGCTTTGCCGCTGCCGTCGCATATGATGGCAGTTTGTATCATGGTTGGCAGCGCCAAGGAGACCCGAACGTTGCCACGGTTCAATCGTGTGTAGAGCAGGCACTAAGCTTCGTAGCAGCCTCTCCCATCAAAGTTGTTTGTGCGGGTCGAACGGATACCGGCGTTCACGGTACGGGGCAAGTTATACACTTCGACAGCCCGATCATGCGTTCTGAAAAAGCCTGGGTTATGGGAGCCAATACCAAGCTTCCCGCAGCAATAAGGGTCCTTTGGGCCAGTCCTGTTGATGATGATTTTCATGCTAGGTTCTCAGCAACAGCTCGCCGTTACCGTTATGTCATTATGAATAGCATCACTGCTCCGGCGACACTCTCGTCGGGGCTGACACATGTTCGAAAGCCACTGGATGAGTGTGCTATGCATCGCGCCGCGCAAGCCCTGCTCGGTGAACGAGACTTTTCTTCCTTTCGAGGTGCTGGATGTCAATCTAATACCCCGTTTCGCAATGTTCACCATGTGAGAGTGGTTCGCAACGGCGATCTAGTTGTTGTTGATATCAAGGCCAATGCATTTTTGCTGCATATGGTGCGAAATATCGTAGGCTCTCTTATCGAAGTGGGTTTGGCTCGCAAGCCTGAGCAATGGATTGCAGAATTGCTCGAGCAACGAGATCGCCGTTTAGCCGCGGCTACGGCCCCTCCTAATGGCTTGTATTTGATTGATGTTGATTATCCCAATTATCCCTCACTCCCAACGTTAGATTTAGGCCCTTTTTTCACGGCATTTATGAATACCTAGCCTGAGCCGTGCTAAACCCTAACATTGCTCGCTTTTTGCAAGACAGGCTGTGTTAGCATTTGTTATCATATGTTTATTATTTCGATTGGAATTGGCTGTGACTTGCAAGGTTAAGATCTGTGGTATTACTAATCTCAACGATGCCCTGCAAGCAGTTGCGGCAGGTGCAGATGCGTTAGGGTTCGTTTTTTATCGCCCAAGTCCACGCTATGTTGAGCCGGTAGTCGTTGCAAATATTATTGCTGCGTTGCCGCCCTTTGTTACCACCGTTGGATTGTTTGTTAACGAGCCGGCTGAAAGCATTGATCATATACTGCGACAAACGGGGCTGGATCTAATTCAGTTTCATGGTGATGAGGAAGAACCTTTTTGCCGGCAATTTTCCCGTCCCTATATTAAGGCGTTGCGGGTAGATGGTGCACAGCAATCACAGCAGGATGTTGCATCACTAGCGGCTAGTTATGCCAGTGCACGAGGTATTTTACTTGATACTTATCGTGCAGGTGTTCCAGGCGGAACCGGTGAAGTTTTTGACTGGGCGTTGGTTCCAGAAAATACAGCAAATATTATTTTAGCGGGTGGTCTCGATCCCTCCAATGTTGCTATGGCCGTGCGTAATGTTAGCCCATACAGCGTTGATGTTAGTGGTGGCGTAGAAGCTAGTCACGGAGTGAAAGACGCGGCTAAAGTAAGCAAATTTATTGTGGCGGCTAAAACCGCCTGTGATATATAGAGAGATAAGCATGAGTTGGCTAGATAAAATCGTTCCGTCCATTGTTCGCGATAGCGATACTAAAGAAAATTCTCGTAGTAATGTCCCCGAGGGGCTTTGGAAGAAATGTCTTAAATGTGACTCGGTTTTATACCGTCCAGAGTTAGAGCGCAATTTGGATGTTTGCCCTAAGTGTGACCATCATATGCGCCTTGGTGGACGTCGACGTCTCAATGCCTTCTTAGATGAACAGGGGCGTATCGAGTTGGCTACTGATGTTCAGCCTATTGATCGCCTTAAGTTTAAGGACACTCGCAAATACAAAGAGCGCTTGGCACAAGCGCAAAAAGCGACCGGTGAAACAGATGCTTTGATTGCTATGCAAGGTACGGTCAACGGCCTGCCTTTGGTGGCAACGGCTTTTGAGTTTAACTTCCACGGGGGTTCTATGGGCTATGCAGTGGGTGAGCGATTTACGCGCGCAGCCAATGTTGCCTTGGAAAAACGCATTCCATTAGTTTGTTTTTCAGCCACCGGTGGTGCGCGTATGCAAGAAGCATTAATTTCATTGATGCAGATGGCTAAAACCTCTGCCGTCATCGAGCGCATGAAGAGTGAAGGTATTCCTTATATTTCTGTCATGACTGACCCTGTTTATGGCGGCGTTTCAGCTAGTTTGGCGCTTTTGGGTGATCTTAATATTGCTGAGCCAGGGGCGCGTGCAGGCTTTGCGGGTCCCAATATTATTGAACAGACTATTCGCGTTAAATTACCGAAGGGCTTCCAACGTAGTGAGTTTTTGCTCGATCACGGGGCCATCGATATGATTGTTCATCGCAAAGACATGCGTGACACCGTATCTAGAATATTAGCTAAAATGACCCATCAAGAGTTGGCCGTATAATTTATGAACCTTGCCGCTTGGCTAGCTAAAATAGAACAACTGCATCCGACTGAAATAGAGCTCGGACTGGAACGTGTTGCGACAGTTTGGGAGCAATTAAACACTCCCTTACGAGCCTTCGTCATCACGGTAGCAGGGACTAACGGTAAGGGATCAACAGTGGCAGCACTGCAGGCAGCTGCCATAGCCAATAACGTCAATGTTTGTGCGTTTACTTCTCCTCATATTCTCAGGTACAACGAAAGAATAAGTCTCAATGGTAAGCCAGCGAGTGATGAGGCTATCTGCCGTGCTTTTGAAAAAATTGACATTGCCCGTGGCGACATTTCGCTAAGCTATTTTGAATTTAACACCTTAGCGGCTTTGTTGGTTGCATCTGAAGCCGACGTAGAGTTGTTATTACTTGAGGTGGGTTTAGGTGGTCGCTTGGACGCGGTTAATATCATCGATGCCGATGTGGCGGTAGTGACCTCTATTGCCCTTGATCATGAAGATTGGTTAGGCAGCGATTTAGAGGTGATTGCCGCAGAAAAAGCCGGTGTTTCTCGCCCGGGCCGCCCCGTTGTCGTTGGCGAGGTGCCGCCACTAAACTTTTGGGATACGTTTGCCGAGCGCGAGGGCCAATGTTTCTTTTATGGTCGCGATTTTGGTGTGAACGGCGGTGAGTGGTTTGGCGATGGCGAGCCTCGTGTATTGCCAGAACTGTCTATTCCACAAAATTCCGCGGCTATTGCGCTACAGATTGTGTCTATTTGTTCGGTATTTAAAGACACCGAAAAAGCCGCTCAAGCGATTTTACAAACCCAAGTTTTTGGTCGCATGCAACGAGCGCATTGGTGTGAAAGAGAAGTTCTTTTTGATGTGGCCCATAATCCTGCTTCGGTGGCCTTACTAGCATCTAGACTAGGCGAAGCGAAGCAGCAATTTGATGTGTTATTTGCCTGTATGGCTGATAAAGCCTTAGATCAAATGATTCCTGCACTGAAACCCTTTGTTGCACATTGGTGGTTGCCACAGCTAGTCATTCCTAGAGCCATGAAAGCGACCTTGCTGGCTGATCATATCGGCGAGGCTAATGTTAGCTGTTTTGAGACCACAGAGATGGCCATAGAGGCTTTAAAGTCTTCGGATCGACCGCTTTTAGTTGTAGGTTCATTCTTTACCGTGGCTGAAGCCATGGTTGCTATGTCGCTACCTATGGTGGGAAGTTCATCATGAAGCAAGCTTTACGTCAGCGCTTGGTTGGTGCCTTAGTTCTTTTAGCGTTAGGTGCCATTTTGTGGCCCATCATATTTGATGAAGGTCCCCAGCAAACGCTTTCTAGAGAAAGTGTTATTCCTCCTACGCCAGAAATTGCGCCCGTGGTGATAGAAGCTCTGATAAATCCTGTGTCTAGCGAAAAAGCGACGTTTGGTTTGAAAACAGAACAAGGCTTACCGGTTGAGCAAGAGTTAGATCAAGAAATGCATGAGACGCTTGCCAAAGAGCCCGTTGCCACTCCTGCTGTTATTGATGAACAGGGATTGCCTGAAGCTTGGTCGGTACAAGTGGGAGCATTTTCAAGTCAAACCAATGCCAATGCGTTGGTAAAAAAACTTAAGGCGGCAGGGTTTAAGGCTTATTTACGAGAGCTTGATGGGCTTGCCCGTGTTTTGGTGGGGCCAAAACTCACCAAGAAAGGCGCAGCCGAAGATCTTATAGCTATTGAGCAGTCTTTCGAATTGCGAGGACGGTTGGTGCGATACGCGCCATGATACTCATTAGTCATAGAGTATGTACTTCGTGTTTGTTAAAATTCGTGCGTTGTTAATAAAGGCCTGTTATGAATCACGCTGATTGGATTATCGTCGCTATTGTTGCTATTTCTGGACTGATTAGCTTGTGGCGAGGGTTTGTGCGCGAGGCGCTATCACTTGTGATTTGGATCGCTGCTACCAGTATTGCGCTATTTTTTAGTGATCTTTTGTCGGGTCACCTAGCGGTATGGATAGATACCCCCTCGCTGCGAAAGGTAGCGGCATTTGTCATTTTGTTCGTTGCCACGCTTATCGTTGGTGGCTTGATTAGTCATATCATTGCAGCGTTAGTGAAAATGACAGGGCTAACAGGAACAGATCGAGTTTTAGGTATGGTATTCGGTGTCGCCCGTGGTCTTTTGATTGTGCTGGCGCTACTTATTTTGGTTCCCCCCATTGTTCCCATCAACCAAGATCTTTGGTGGACTGAGTCAACCTTAATTCCGCATTTTTTAATGATGCAGGATTGGGCCATCGGTCTTGTGGGTGATATTAAACAATTAATTTTTAGCTAGACTGCCCTGATAGGGCCGATACAGGAAAAAACTATGTGTGGCATCGTAGGTATTTTTGGACAGCGTAACGTCAACCAAGATTTATATAACGCGTTGACCGTGTTGCAACATCGCGGCCAAGATGCCGCAGGCATCATGACCTATCAGGGTGGAAAATTTAACCAGCGTAAAGGCGAGGGTCTGGTGCGTGATGTTTTTCAGATGCGTCATATGCAACGTCTGCAGGGCCATGTTGGTATTGGCCATGTGCGCTACCCAACGGCAGGTAGTTCAGGTCCCGCTATGGCCCAGCCGTTTTATGTCAATTCTCCCTATGGTATTAGTTTGGCACACAACGGCAATTTGACGAATGCTGCTGAATTAACAAGAAATCTCTTTGAAACTGATTTGCGCCATCTCAACACGGATTCAGATTCTGAAGTTTTGCTCAATATTTTTGCCCACGGCCTGCAGAATTTAGGCAAGCTCAAACCTGGCGCTGAAGATATCTTCAGTTCTGTTGCCGAGGTGCATCGTCGTTGCCGTGGCGGTTATGCCGCTGTAGCGCTGATAGCGGGTTATGGCTTGGTGGGTATGAGAGATCCCCACGGTATTCGCCCCTTGGTATTTGGATCGCGTGAGACCGCTGAAGGCACCGAATACATGATTGCTTCTGAAAGTGTCGCGCTAGATGTTATGGGTTTTAAATTAATCCGCGATGTCATGCCGGGTGAGGCTATTTACGTGGATGCTCAGGGTGTTTTGCATACCCGCCAATGTGCTGAAAACCCAGTGTTATCTCCCTGTATTTTTGAACACGTCTACTTTGCTCGCCCCGACTCAATCATGGATGGAATTTCGGTACATAAAGCGCGTATGCGTCAAGGCGAGCACTTGGCAGAAAAAATTAAGCGAGTTCGCCCAGATCATGATATTGATGTTGTCATTCCGATTCCTGATTCAAGCCGCACAGCGGGTATGGCGTTGGCGCAAGCCTTAGGTGTGAAGTTTAGGGAGGGCCTGGTTAAAAATCGCTATATAGGTCGAACCTTTATTATGCCTGGTCAGGCGACGCGCAAAAAATCAGTTCGCCAAAAACTAAATGCCATTGAGCTAGAATTCAAGGGTAAGAATGTCATGCTGGTTGATGACTCGATTGTACGTGGTACTACCAGTAAGCAGATTATTGATATGGTTCGCGAAGCGGGCGCAAATAAGGTTTATTTTGCCTCGGCGTCACCCGCAGTAAGGTATCCCAACGTATATGGTATTGACATGCCGTCGGCGAAAGAGCTCGTGGCACACGACCGAACCGAACAAGAAGTTGCCGACGTTATTGGCGCAGATTGGTTGGTTTATCAGGAACAGGATGCCTTGGTGCAATGTTCCGCTGAAGGTAATTCGGCGATCGAGCGCTTCGATTGTGCAGTCTTTGATGGTGTTTATGTTTGTGGCGATGTCACGAAAGATTATCTTGATGGCTTGGATGCAGCAAGAAATGACACCACACAAGAACAAAACCGTGAAGCGGCAGGTGGCGATAGTTCCGTGATTGGTCTACATAATGAGGAACGCAATTAAAGTTCTCCAAAGGAGGGGACGTTGAAAGATCAACTATCACAAGTCCTCTGCGATATAGATGCCGTTTTATTAGGCAAACATCACGCGGTAAAACTTTCTTTAGCATGCCTTCTAGCTGGCGGGCATTTGCTACTTGAAGATATGCCTGGCATGGGTAAAACCACGCTTTCCAAGGCATTAGCTAAAGCTTTAAATCTGTCGTTTAACCGTGTTCAATTCACGGCTGATTTATTTCCATCAGACCTTCTTGGCGTGTCGGTCTATCGTCGTGAAGAAGATCGATTCCAATTTGTGCGTGGTCCGGTGTTTTGTCATGTGTTACTGGCTGATGAGATCAATCGCACCCCGCCAAAAACACAGAGTGCATTGTTAGAGGCAATGGCGGAGCAGCAAGTCACGGTTGATGGAGAAAGTCACTTGCTACCATCTCCTTTTTTTGTCATCGCTACTCAAAATCCCCAGTTTCAAGCGGGAACCTTTTCGCTCCCTGAATCCCAGCTTGACCGCTTTATGATGTGCTTAAATTTAGGCTACCCTTCGCCCGAAACAGAGCGAGCGCTGTTACTTGGTAATGCAGAAGATGCTCTGCGGGATATGCCTCAGCGTTTGTCTGTTGATGAAGTCTTGTCGCTTAGGGCACAAGTCGACGCCGTGCATGTGTCTCCGACCTTGGTCGATTATTTGCAGCGGTTGTTGCAATCCAGTCGCGATAGTGAATTCTTTGAGCATGGTTTATCGCCACGCGCCGGCATGGCGGTGCTTGCCTGTGCAAAAGCTTGGGCTATGCTCGATGGTCGCGATCATGTTTCTCCTGATGATATTCAAGCGGTCTTCGTGCCTGTTTGTAGTCATCGCCTGCAGGGTGAATCGCTATCTTGGGTTGGACAGCGACTGGAGGCGATGCTTGCTGCGACGGCGGTAGTTTGACATGTCGACTCTGTCGTTAAGGCAGGCATGGCAGCAGCGCTGGCGTCGATGGCTTGATAAGCGCATACCTGCTCGAACTGAACAGGTCTTGAATCATCGCAATATTTTTATTTTCCCCACTGGCTTTGGTGCTTTTTATCTACTGGTTACGGTGCTGTTATTTACTATTGGTTTGAATTATCAAAACAATAGTGTGTATGCCTTCTGTTTTTTTTTAGTGGCGGTTTTTGTGGCGGCGATTATGCCCACTTACCAGAACTTACAGGGTTTTAGATGCCGTGTGTCTTCCAGCTCTACAACCATTGCGGGAGGCCCTTGCGATGTCAAACTTTATGTTTCTGCGGCAGGTGTCGATCGGTTTCAGCTGATTTTTAGGCATGAGTCAGAGGTGGCGTTAACGCTTTATTCGGGTGAATCAAAACCGGTCCATTTAGGTATGTTGTATGCACAGCCGGGTGTCTTTCCACTTCCTTTGGTTAAATTGGCAAGTGTTTATCCGCTAGGTTTTTTTCGTGCATGGACTTGGCTGTCTTTGGAGCACCTTATTTATGTGGCGCCAAAGCCTAAGCAATACAGTGAAATAGAGCAGTTAATCAGCGCTCGTGGCGATCGTTCTAGCGCTTTTCGGCAAGATGATGATGAGCTTGAATTGCGGGAGTATCGCCACGGAGATAGCGCACGCGATATTTATTGGCGCAAAGCGGCTGCAGGTGGCCAGCTCCTTAGTAAGGCTCGAGTATTACAACATTCATCTGAGGCACCCCAAGGCTTGTTAGACTACCGCCTAAGCCAAGCTCCTTCCCATGCTTTAAAGCTCGCTGATTTATGCTACTGGGTGCTGCGCTGCGAACATTTAGGGCAGCCCTATGGTCTGATGTTGCCCGATACAGTGATTGCTATGGATTGTGGTGACGTTCAGAAGAATCGTTGTCTACAAGCACTGGCCGAGGCGCTATGAGAGCCTTAGATGCTCGCCAGGCGCGAATGACATTGGGATTAATCTCCCTAAGTGTTGCGGTACAGCTACTTGGGCTGCCGGTATCCTTTATGGTGGTGAGTGGCATGCTCTTGTTGGCTGGATGGCTCCATTGGTTGTGGTATTGGCCAGTGCCAAAAGGGCTGCGATTTTTGGGTTTAATGGCTTTTGGGGTCATGATCTTTGCCCAATTTGGGAATTTTTTTGGGCTTGAGCCAATGGTAGCGCTATTTGTAGGTAGCTTGCTATTGAAGCTGTTAGAGGTGAGAACCCAACGTGATGTTTATTTGCTCGTAGCACTATCGCTATTTGGTTTGGCAACCCCGTTGTTATTTAACCCTGAACTGTGGTGGTTTTTAGCGATTTTGGCGCTGGCGGTATTGCATGTGTCACTGTTGGCTATACTTCATGGCCAACGCAGCAGTAGACGGGCTCTGCGCGGTGCTGCGGCGATACTTTGGCGAGCTCTGCCGCTAGCGGCATTATTGTTTTTTATTGTGCCTCGGCTGCCTCCGATGTGGGCAGTGCCCATGGCGAGTCATCAGTCATTAACGGGCCTCTCGGATAGTTTACGTTTAGGTGCGATGGACTCTCTAAGTCGGGATGCTTCGCTGGCATTTAGTGCGCGATTTGATGACCCCGACAATGTGCCTTCGCCCGGGCAACGCTATTGGCGTAGCTTAATGTTAGTTGACTATGACGGAGACCATTGGATGGCTGCTGATGTCAGTCATTTACGGGGCAAAAAGCCGTCGGCAAGCCAAACATCTGATTGGGACTTTTCATTATTAATGTCACCTTCGGGCCAGCGCTGGGTGCCAGTGCTTGGTAGTGCAATGGAATGGCCAAATGCTATGGAATACTTGGCCGATGGGACTGTACGAGCTAGACATCCCATTCATGCTAGACAGCTAATACCTCTGTCGGCTGATCAATCGATTGTTAACGTCCCACTAAGTACACCTTGGTGGAATCGTTTAACAGCACTCCCGCCCGGTTTGCACCCTCAAACTCGAGCCTACGCTAGATCATTGGGTAATCAATATCCAGGTGATGAGGTGTTAACTGAGATACTGAAACAGTTTAACGAAGAAAATTTTAGCTACACCTTGCAGCCTTCACCGCTCGTTGGCGATAAGGTGGACAGTTTTATGTTTGACACTAAACAGGGTTATTGCGAGCACTATGCGGTAGCCTTTGCGGTGATGGCACGAGAATTGGGCTATCCCACGAGAATTGCCACAGGCTACCTAGGGGGGGAGGAAAGTAGAGTAGATCCATCCACCTTGATGGTATATCAATATGACGCCCATGCCTGGGTCGAGGTATGGTTGTCGGATCAAGGTTGGGTAAGATTTGATCCAACGGCGTGGATTAATCCTTCAAGGATAGAGTCGCCACCTGAATTACGCCCGGAGTGGCAGGGGGCAAATTTACCAGTATTGGAAGAGTTGGCTTGGCTGCTGAGAGGGCAGTTATGGCTGAGTCAATTGCGTCATGCCACTGAGTGGATGAATTTGAATTGGATGCAGTTTATGGCGGGCTTTGATGGTTCTGGTCAAGCAGCGTTTTTAAAGCGTTGGCTAGGTAAAGTAGATGTTTCCACTATGCTCATGTTGTTGGGGGTGTTTATTGCACCCGGTTGGTTGTGGTACAGCCGCGGATGGTGGTGGCCTAAGAAAACCGATGTGGCTAAAAAATATCGCCAATTATTAGCGCAATTCAGGCTGCCTGTGCATTTAACTCCGCAGCAATTGGCACAACAGTTAAGTGTCAGGTTTCCACAGCAATCCGAGTTGATAGAACATGAGTGTTCTGTACTGCAGTCGTATTGGTATACACAGGTTGCCGTAGAGATGAAACACGTGGAAAGCGCGCTGCGAAAATTAAAAGATTTAAAACAATAAAAGAAGCCCCCACATGGGTGGGGGCAAGAAGGTTACATGCGGACTTCGTCGATTTGAACCGCGGCAATTTGTGCGCCTTTATCGGCGTTTGCACGGTACTCTGCGACTTGATCAAAGTTCATGTATTTATAGATATCAGCTGACATGGAGTCGATTTTGCTTGCGTATTCCATGTATTCAGCAGGTGTCGGTAAGCGACCGATAATACCGCCCACCGCTGCAAGCTCCGCTGAGGTTAAATAGACATTGGCACCATCACCCAAACGGTTGGGGAAGTTGCGGGTAGATGTCGATAGGACAGTCGAGCCGGCTGCAACACGAGCTTGGTTGCCCATGCATAGAGAACATCCAGGCATTTCGGTACGAACACCGTTGCGGCCAAAGATATTGTAGTAACCTTCTTCCATCAACTGGTGCTCGTCCATCTTGGTGGGAGGAGACATCCAGAAGCGGGTCTTCATGGGCTCTTTGTTGTTCTCCATAAGCTTGCCTGCAGCACGGAAGTGGCCAATATTGGTCATGCATGAGCCAATAAATACTTCATCCACTTTGTCGCCAGCAACGTCTGAAAGAAGCTTGGCATCATCAGGGTCGTTAGGGCAGCAAACGATCGGCTCAACTACGTCAGCAAGATCGATTTCAATAACCGCTGAGTATTCAGCATCGGCATCAGCTTTCATCAAGTTGGGGTTGGCTAACCATTCTTCCATGGCGCGAGCGCGGCGCTCAAGGGTGCGCGGATCGCCATAACCGTCGGCAATCATAGAGCGAAGCAATACGATATTTGAGCGGAGGTATTCGGCCACTGATTCTTCGCTCAGTTTAATTGAGCAGCCAGCTGCTGAACGTTCTGCAGACGCATCAGATAATTCAAATGCCTGCTCTACAGTAAGGCTGTCCAAGCCTTCAATCTCAAGGATGCGGCCAGAGAAGATATTTTTCTTACCTTTTTTCTCAACGGTTAGCAGGCCTTGCTGAATCGCATAGTAAGGAATGGCATGTACCAAATCACGGAGGGTGATGCCGGGCTGCATTTCGCCTTTAAAGCGAACCAACACAGACTCGGGCATATCAAGAGGCATAACGCCGGTTGCTGCCGCAAAAGCCACCAGTCCTGAGCCCGCTGGGAATGAGATGCCCATAGGGAAACGCGTGTGTGAATCACCGCCGGTACCGACAGTATCTGGTAGCAGCATGCGGTTCAACCAGCTGTGAATGATACCATCACCTGGACGTAACGAGACACCGCCACGAGTCATAATGAAGTCTGGTAGGGTGTGTTGAGTATTGATGTCAACAGGTTTGGGGTAAGCTGCTGTGTGGCAGAAAGATTGCATTGTCAAGTCAGCAGAAAAGCCTAGGCAAGCCAAATCTTTTAGCTCATCGCGAGTCATTGGCCCCGTGGTGTCTTGAGAGCCTACGGTGGTCATTTTGGGTTCGCAATAAGTGCCTGGGCGAATACCTTCAACGCCGCACGCTTTGCCGACCATTTTTTGAGCCAGTGTAAAACCTTTGCCGCTGTCTGCTGGGGCGACGGGTTTACGGAACATATCTGTAGCAGGCAGGCCCATGAATTCGCGTGCACGCTGGGTCAAACCACGACCGATGATCAAGTTAATTCGTCCACCTGCACGAACTTCATCTAACAAAACGTCAGACTTGAGTTCAAATTCAGACAGGGTTTCACCCGCCTCATTAAGGATTTTGCCATCGTAAGGGCGGACTTCAATAACGTCACCCATGTGTACGTCGTCTACAGGGGCTTCAAAAACCAGCGCGCCGGCGTCTTCCATCGTGTTGAAGAAAATCGGTGCTACCTTGCCGCCGATACAAATACCACCACCGCGCTTGTTGGGTACGCCGGGTAGGTCTTCACCAAAGAACCAAAGCACAGAGTTAGTCGCCGATTTACGAGAAGAACCCGTACCAACAACGTCGCCCACGAAGGCTACCGGAAGACCTTTAGCTTTAATCTCTTCAATTTGTTGCATGGGCCCAGTGACGCCGTGTTCTTCGGGGGTTAGCCCATCGCGAGTCATTTTGTACATGGCGCGAGCGTGCAGCGGAATGTCTGGGCGGCTCCATGCGTCAGGAGCAGGTGATAAGTCATCCGTGTTGGTCTCGCCAGTCACTTTGAATACCACAGTTTTGATAGATTCTGCCACTTCGGGACGCTTAGTAAACCATTCGGCATCTGCCCAAGATTGCATCACTGCTTTGGCGTTGGCATTACCGGTTTTTGCTTTTTCAGCAACATCGTGGAACGCATCAAACATAAGAAGGGTGTGCTTTAGTTGTTCAGCAGCTAACTCGCCAAGTTCGGCATCATCAAGAGAATTTACAAGTGTCTCGATGTTGTAGCCACCAAGCATCATACCAAGTAGTTCGATGGCCTTAGGACGGTTAATCAATGGTGAAGTGGCGTCTCCATTGACAATAGCAGATAGGAAAGCGGCTTTAACGTAAGCTGCCTCATCAACACCGGGCGGAACGCGGTTAGTGATAAGATCGAGTAATGTTGCTTCTTCTCCAGCGGGAGGATTCTTTAACAGTTCAACCAATTCAGCGGTTTGACCTGCGTCGAGAGGTTTGGGGACGACGCCTTCGGCGGCGCGTTCTTCTACGTGTTTGCGATAAGCTTCAAGCACATTATGCTCCTTGTTGTTAGGTGGCGGCCTGATGTGGCACCTCCACGACGATGTAATACTGATAAGTAACGCACGATTATAGCGGTGCTCGTCCACTCTGTTAAGAGATGGCGTCACAATATGAGTCTATACGTGACATTTATCTATGTAATAGAGGTGTATAAATCGAGTTTTTTGACTAGTCATGACAGCGGCGGCTCTTTATCATAACGCCTTCAAATTTTGGGAGATACCATGACACGAGTTCGCACACCATGTATCGGCGTCTGCTCTACGGTTTTTGGTGGGGATGTTTGCCGTGGCTGCAAGCGTTTTAGCCGAGAAATTATTGAGTGGGTTGGCTATAACGAAGAGCAGAAGCAGGCAATCGATGCTCGCCTTAGTTACTTGTTGTCGCAGCTTGTCAGTGCCCGATTCGAAATTTTTGATGAGGTGAAGTTGTTAGCCGGTTTAAAAGCCCAAAATATCAGGTTTCATGAATACCGTGATCCCTACTGTTGGATTTTTGAATTATTGCGAGCCGGGGCGAGTCAGGTGGTGCCCGAAAATTATGGATTTAGTGTAAAGCCCGCTTATGTGGGTTTGCCTTTAGTCAAGCAGGTCGAGGAAATTGATCAGGATTTTTATACCCTTTCGGAAGCTCATTTTCAGCGCTACATCGCAGAACCTTTAAAGAGTATTGATCATGGCTAAAACAGTTGCTGAATATTTATTGCCGGTCAACGAATTCTTGGCGTGTGAAACGCCAGATTCATGGATCAGCTTCGCATCAATGCCTGAGCAATTGCCCCACCTTCTGGCTGACCATGCTAATTGTGAGCTTAAAGCGGCCCAGACAGCGCAAGCTCTTATGTGGAAATATGGTACTCCAAGAACACATCATGCTGTTGATGCCCATGGCGATCAGTCCAAAATGTTACATAAGCTCTCGCGTTTGGCGCGGGAAGAATTGAGGCATTTTGAGCAAGTGCTCAATATTATGAAGAAGCTGTCGCTACCCTATATCGCCGTGCCTGCTTCTCGCTATGCAACGGGTATGATTGCGGCTGCTGACAAGCAAGATCAACAAGCCCTAGTGGATAAGCTCGTGATTGGGGCTTTTATCGAGGCAAGGTCTTGCGAGCGATTTGCCAAATTAGCCCCCCATTTGCCGAAGCTGGTCTCCGATTTTTATATTTCGCTATTAAAGTCAGAGTCGAGACATTTTGCCGACTATTTAAGTCTGGCCGAGAGCTTTGCTGGCAAAAGTGTCGATGAGCGTGTTGACTATTTTCGTGACGTGGAGGCTTCGCTAGTGTTATCGGAGGACGCCGAGTTTCGTTTCCATAGCGGTATTCCCGCCGAGGCCGTTTAATGCGTCAACTGTTTGGTGTTATTGAGGGTTTTTATGGCCGTCAATGGCAGTGGCAGCAGCGTTCAGAGCTGCTGCGACTTTTGCCAACATTTGCTTTAAATGCTTATTTGTACGCCCCCAAAGGTGATCCATTTTTGCGCAATCGGTGGCGCGAAAATTGGCCGAGTGAGATGTGGCGCCAGTTGCAGCAATTGTCGAGCGATGCCTGCTTGCATGGGGTTTCATTTGGTGTGGGCCTTTCCCTCATTGACTACAGTGAGGAGGATGAGGCGGTACTTGTGCAAAAAATTCAACGCCTCAATGAATTGGCGCTGGGACATCTCGGGATATTTTTTGATGATATGCGCGGCGATGATCCTCAGCTTTTGCAAAGACAATTACAGGCCGTCGCTTTGATTAGGCGCTACAGTGAGGCTGATTCTTTATATTTTTGTCCGACGTATTACACCTTTGACCCAGTCTTGGATGACGTTTTTGGTAAAAGACCTGAGGGGTATTGGCCGCAGTTGGCTAGTCAGTTACACAGTGATGTTGCCTGTTTTTGGACTGGCCCAAAAGTGTGCAGCCCAAGTCTTTACGCGTCAGATATAGATGCCGCCAAACGTGTTTTGCACAGACCTCCAACTATTTGGGACAACTATCCAGTCAATGATGGTCGGTTAACTAGTCGCTTTTTACATTTGCGACCTCTTACTGAGCGCAGTATCGATAGTCGTCATTTGGGTGGATACTTTATGAATCCCATGAACCAGTTTGAACTGTCTCTGCCGGTCATCGCCTCGCTGCGTTTGGGGCTGGCGGGTAATGAGGCCGCATCTGATGCTAGCTATCAATTTGCAGTTCAGCGCTGGGGGGAAAGCTTTGCAGAGTTTTGGCAGTCCAATACTGCGCTTGTGCAAGATGTTGGTCTGGACGGAATGTCGTCCCAACAAAGAAACGAACAATTAGCGAGCTTGAAGAAATTTGATAATTTAGCCGCGCAAGAGTGGTCAGATTGGCTAACAGGGGGTTATAATTTCGACCCTGCATGCCTAACTTAAAAAATTTGCTGTTTAGTGTGTTGAAAGGCGCGAAAGCTTGTGGCAGAATTGCGCTCCTTCAAATCACCGCTAGTGCAAAACTAAGTGGTTGTTTAAGCAACAAAGCACCGTTGGCAAGGTCGTATAAGCGAAAGTGGCGAAATTGGTAGACGCGCTGGATTTAGGTTCCAGTTCCGCAAGGAGTGAGAGTTCGAGTCTCTCCTTTCGCACCAACGACCTCGATGTGACAAAACACAGCTCGGTGTTATCCGCAATATAAGAGGAAATTCCATGCAGGTTTCAATCGAAACGACTTCAGGCCTTGAGCGTCGTTTGACCGTTAGCGTGCCCGCTGCACGCGTTGAGCAAGATGTCGATGCGCGTCTCAAAAAAGCCGCTAAAACTGTTCGTCTGAACGGCTTCCGTCCCGGTAAAGTACCTTTTAAAGTTGTTAAACAACGCTTTGGTGATGGTGTTCGTCAAGAAGTTATCGGTGAAGTTGTTAATCAAACATTTTATGAAGCCGTTGTTCAGGAAAAACTCCAGCCAGCAGGTGCTCCATCTATTGAGCCTAAGCAAATAGAATCTGGTAAAGACCTAGAATACGTTGCAACGTTTGAAATCTACCCTGAGGTTACTGTTGCTGACCTTGACGGTGTTGAAATCGAAAAGCCTACTGCCGAAGTTACTGACAAAGATGTTGATAACATGATCGACATCTTCCGTAAGCAACAGGCATCATGGAAAGAAGCGCCTCGTCGCGCCGCTAAAGATGGTGATCAAGTCACTATTGATTACGTTGGTACTAAAGACGGCGAAGAGTTTGCCGGTGGAAGTGCTAAAGAGCAGTTGCTAGTGTTGGGCTCAGGCAGCATGATTCCTGGGTTCGAAGACGGTATCGTGGGCATGAAGAAAGGTGAGGAAAAAGTCCTCGAACTGACTTTCCCTGAAGATTACCACGCTGAAGAATTGAAAGGTGCGGCAGTGCAATTTGCTGTAACTCTTCATAAAGTTGAAGGTCAGCAATTACCCAAGTTAGACGAAGAGTTTTTCGCTAAATATGGCGTTGATGAGGGTGGTGAAGATCATTTCCGTGCCGAAATCAAAGCTAACATGGAGCGCGAGCTTAAGAACGCTATCAAAGCTCGTGTGAAAAACACTGTGTTGGATAAAGTTGTCGAAGCTCATGAGTCATTGCAAATTCCAACCGCTTTGATTGATAACGAAATCGTTGCTCTCAAGCGTCAAGCACTTCAGCAGTATGGCATGGGCGGTCAAGATGTTGATTTGAACATGTTGCCTAACGAAATGTTTCAGGACCAAGCCAAACGTCGTGTCGCACTGGGCTTGATTCTTAGCGAAGTCGTTAAGAGCCAGTCTCTAAAAGCTGATGCTGACAAAGTTCGTGCTATGGTTGAAGAAATCGCATCAACTTATCAAGAGCCTCAAGAGGTTATCGACTACTATTACAGTAACCAAGAACAGCTCCAAGGCGTAGAATCTGCTGTTTTGGAAGATCAAGTGGTTGAAATTTTGCTCGAAAAAGCTAAGGTTATTGAAACCGCAAGCACCTATGAAGGCGTATTGAATCCTAGTGCATAAGCATTTGGGCTAACTTTTGAGAGGCGGTGCCCTGCGAGGTAAGCGCCAGCTCTAAAAGGCGGGTTTACCCCGCCTTTTTTATTTGTTTTGGAGAACAATTTATGTCCTTTGATTACGGCAATAACGATCCCATTACCAACTTGGGTTTAGTGCCAATGGTTGTCGAGCAAACAGCTCGAGGTGAGCGTTCTTTCGATATTTATTCACGCTTGCTTAAAGAACGGGTTATTTTCCTCGTTGGCCCCGTGGAAGATCATATGGCTAACTTGGTAGTGGCGCAGTTATTATTCTTAGAGTCAGAGAACCCAGATAAGGATATCCACCTTTATATCAACTCTCCGGGTGGTTCCGTGACGGCAGGCTTGGCTATTTATGACACGATGAAGTTTATTAAGCCTGATATTAGTACCATGGTTATCGGTCAGGCAGCTTCAATGGGTGCGTTTTTACTCAGTGGTGGTACGCCAGGTAAGCGTTTTGCCTTGCCCAATTCTCGCGTCATGATTCACCAGCCGAGTGGCGGTGCTCGTGGTCAGGCGACTGACATTGATATTCAAGCGAAAGAAATTCTTATTATTCGTGAGAAATTGAATCGTTTGATGGCCGAGCATACTGGTCAGCCCATGGATGTTATTGAGCGCGATACCGAGCGAGATAACTTTATGAGTGCAACACAGGCCGCCGAATATGGTTTGGTGGATAAAGTGTTGTCACATCGTGGAGCCGAATCATAATATTAAAGCTTGAATATGGTCTATGTCTTCTAATAGGATGACCAAAAAATAAAGGTAATAAGCATGACAGACGACAGTAGCAAAGACGGCGGAAAGCTGCTCTATTGCTCTTTTTGTGGTAAGAGCCAGCACGAAGTTCGCAAGTTGATTGCCGGTCCATCGGTTTTTATTTGTGATGAGTGTGTCGATCTTTGTAACGATATTATTCGTGAAGAAGTACGTGAAGCTGCGGGTGAAGAAAATTCTGACGCCTTGCCAACTCCCTCTGAAATTAACGGGGTGCTTGATCAGTATGTGATTGGTCAGGCGCGAGCCAAAAGAGTGTTGTCAGTAGCAGTTTACAATCACTACAAGCGCCTATCGTGGGGCACAAGTCATAAGGATGACGACTCTGTAGAATTGGGTAAAAGTAATATTTTGCTAGTGGGTCCGACAGGAAGTGGTAAAACCCTCTTGGCGGAGACGTTGGCTCGTTTGCTCGATGTGCCTTTTACCATTGCTGACGCAACAACACTGACTGAAGCGGGTTATGTCGGTGAAGATGTTGAGAATATTATTCAAAAGCTGTTGCAAAAATGCGACTACGATGTCGATAAGGCCCAGCGTGGCATTGTCTACATTGACGAAATTGATAAGATTTCACGCAAGTCTGACAATCCCTCAATCACCCGTGATGTGTCCGGTGAAGGTGTACAGCAGGCCCTTTTGAAGCTTATTGAGGGTACTGTGGCTTCAGTACCTCCCCAGGGAGGGCGTAAGCATCCACAGCAAGAGTTCTTGCAAGTGGATACTTCAAATATTCTTTTCATCTGTGGCGGTGCTTTTGCTGGATTGGATAAAGTGATTAGAGATCGCTCTGAAAAGGGTGGTATAGGATTTGGCGCAGAGGTCAAGAGCAAGGATAACAACAAGAATTTTGGCGAAATGTTATTCGATTTAGAACCGGAAGATTTAGTTAGATTTGGCTTGATCCCTGAGTTTGTCGGTCGTTTGCCTGTGATTGCTACCCTTGAAGAGCTTGATGAAGATGCTTTGGTACGTATATTAACAGAACCAAAAAATTCATTAACCAAGCAGTATGGCAAATTGTTTGAAATGGATAATGTTGAAATCGACTTCCGTGAAGATGGCCTGCGTGCTATTGCCGGTAAGGCAATGGTTCGTAAAACAGGCGCTCGTGGCCTGCGTTCGATTCTTGAATCGGTATTGCTAGACACGATGTACCGCATCCCATCAGAGGAAAACGTCAGCAAAGTGATTGTTGATGAAAGTGTCATCAAAGGTGAGTCAGAGCCGCTATTGGTATATGAAAACCTTGAGAGTCCAAAAGTGGCTGCGGAAGACTGAGCATTTTCATTTATAGCTTCTATAATCAAAGGGTACTTCGGTACCCTTTTTTATTTTTTTGTCGTATTAGTTAGAAGTGGCTTGAATTTGTCGCACACATCCCCAATATATTTGGGAAGTACTGCAGTTCATCGCAGATAATCCTGAAACAAAGAGAGGCCAACATGTCTTCTTCTCATAATTTGCCCGTTCTTCCCCTGCGTGATGTGGTGGTGTATCCACATATGGTAGTGCCACTTTTTGTGGGAAGAGAAAAATCCATTATAGCTTTAGAAGAAGCTATGAATAGCGACAAGCAGGTTCTGCTCGTGGCTCAGCGTGATGCCGGGCAAGATGAGCCCTCGACCGATGATGTGTACGATATCGGTACCATGGCTAACATACTGCAATTGTTAAAACTTCCAGACGGTACCGTGAAAGTACTGGTTGAAGGTGCTGAACGTGCCATGTTAGATAATATGACGGAAGTGGAGGGCTATTTCCGCGCAGATGTCACGCTTGTGAAAGGCGTAGATGTCGATTCTGAGGTCAGTGATACCTTTATCAAAGAAGCGCTCGCTGCTTTCGAGCAGTATGTAAATACTTCCAAGAAAGTTCCTAGTGAAGTGATGTCATCCCTGGTCGGATTGGATGAACCCAGTCGACTCGTCGATACCATGGCTGCCCATATGGCGATGCCTGTGTCTGACAAGCAAGCGGTTCTAGAAATGGCTGATACCCAGGAGCGCTATGCATTTCTTAGCACCAAAATGGATGCCGAAGCCGACATCCAACAGGTGGAGAAGCGTATTCGTGGCCGCGTCAAGAAGCAGATGGAAAAGAGCCAGCGTGAGTACTATTTGAACGAGCAGATGAAGGCCATTCAAAAAGAACTTGGCGACATGGATGACGCGCCCAATGAGCTTGAGGAGTTTAAACGTAAGATTCAAGACTCAGGTATGTCTTCAGAGGCGGCAGAAAAAGCGAACAGTGAATTGAGTAAGCTTAAAATGATGTCCCCTATGTCTGCTGAGGCCTCAGTGGTCCGCTCTTATCTCGATTGGATGACGAATATCCCATGGAAGAAACGCAGCAAGGTGCGCCACGATTTACCACGCGCAGAAAAAACGCTGAATGAAGACCATTTTGGTCTAGAGGAAGTTAAAGAGCGTATTTTAGAGTACCTCGCCGTACAGCAGCGGGTTCGTAAACTAAAAGGCCCTGTGCTTTGTTTGGTGGGCCCTCCAGGGGTGGGTAAAACTTCGCTCGGCGAATCTATCGCCAAAGCGACTAACCGCAAGTTCATTCGCATGGCCTTAGGTGGCGTGCGTGATGAGGCTGAAATTCGTGGTCACCGCCGCACCTATATAGGTTCCTTGCCCGGAAAGATTATTCAAAAACTGTCTAAAGTAGGCGTTAAGAACCCGTTGTTCTTGCTGGATGAGATTGACAAGATGGGCATGGATCACAGAGGAGATCCTGCTTCTGCGCTTCTTGAAGTGCTTGATCCAGAGCAAAACAATTCATTTGCAGACCACTACTTAGAGGTCGATTACGATCTTTCAGAGGTCATGTTCATTTGTACGGCTAACTCGTTGAATATTCCTGGCCCGCTTTTGGATCGTATGGAAGTGATCCGTTTGCCAGGTTATACCGAGGATGAAAAGGTAAGTATTGCGCAACGTTATCTTGAGCCTAAGCAGCAAAAAAATGCCGGCTTAAAGAAAGGAGAGTTGTGTATCGATGAATCGGCGATTCGTGATTTGGTTCGATACTATACACGTGAGGCCGGTGTTCGAAATTTAGAGCGTGAAATTGCAAAAATTTGTCGCAAGACCGTTAAGAACTCAGCGCTGGGTATGCCTCCTGTTGAGAAGGTGGACGCTTCGATGTTGGAAGATTACTGCGGTGTGCGTAAGTTTAGCCACAATTTTGCTGAAGAAGAAAACCAA
>Ga0181577_10001218_pt1 | contig 20872 bp, 31 predicted proteins | sample 101ome_21_FD_132468 | JGI IMG/M metagenome (GOLD analysis project Ga0181577, IMG submission 132468) | Coastal salt marsh microbial communities from the Groves Creek Marsh, Skidaway Island, Georgia - 101413BT metaG (megahit assembly) | ecosystem: Environmental > Aquatic > Marine > Intertidal...
CTTTCGGCACTTAATCAATATATCGGTGGCTACTTAGTTGATGAAGGCAACGTAGCAGCTCCCGATATGTATGCTAGCACTGGTCACAACGATCACCCTATATTTACCTACAATTTTCCCTTCGAGCAGACCACATCAAGCAGCGCTCAGAAGGTCTACTTCGAGTTTGAAATACCTACTTACGCCTTTAATGTATGGTCCTTACCTTCCGGACCTGGCAAGTTGTGTATCTGCACAGACCTTACAGCTATAGGTGACTTAGCTTCTATTGCTGACTTTAATGACTGCCTACTAGTTACAGAGGACGGCGCCGGTTTATCTGAAGACTTTAATAACGGTGTAACTACAACTTTTAATAGCTCACCTACCCAGGACTGGAGACCCGGACAGCGTTACAAGGTTGCTATTGACTTCTACGAAAAGAAGATCTGGGTTGGATACTGCGGTACCGGTGGATCGCCCGGTTATTGGAGCGCACAGATCGGCGGCAGCCAACCGACTACTACAGATCTAGCCTCCGTTACAGAGAGTTTTAGCTTTGGTAGTGTACTTAACGGTACTGCTTTTTACGTGGGTGCTCTTGCCGATAGAAGGCTAATTACAAACCACGAAGGCAATAACTCACAGGCGATGATTGCTTTCTATACCCAGGCGGGTGAACTACAGGATCAACTACCAACCGGCTACAAAACTTTGGGCCAGTACGTGGCACCAAGACCTCTAAACCTAGAACGCTCATACGCAGCTGCTAATCCCCAAGAATACGTAAAAGCCCTTACCTACACAGGCAATGGTGGTACGCAAACCTTTGAGCTTGGGTGGCAGCCAGACCTAGTGCTCTTTATGAACGCAAGCGGGTCGTCGATCACCAAACCAACCTTTTTTGACAGCACCAATGGCGCAAGCGTTGCACTTCCGGTCGCCAGAGAAAACCCAATTACAAGCAGAGTCGACTGTCAATTCACATCTACAGGCTTACAGGTTTCCAATAACACCAGCACCCCTGGCACTAGCGGCTACCAACGAAGCATTTTCACTAACCAACTGAACTCGGTTTACAAAGCGTTCTGCTGGCGTAAAAGTGCAAATGCCGGCTTTGACGTGGTCAGTTACGTAGGAAACGGCGGCACTCAGGCCATCTCGCACAACTGCGGTGGTCCGGTCCACTTCATGATGATCAAGTGTGTCGATTCGACGCAGACCTCTGGCCCCGAAAACGCTTGGGTTACCTGGCATCGCGGAGCTGCAACAAACACACAGATGCAGGAGTTTTGGGAGTTTGGTGCTGAGGGCAGCGTCACAATCAACGCAAACGAGCCAAGGTTTAACAACCAGATCCCTACTTCTTCAAACTTCTATGTAGGTAATGACAACAGTGTTAATCAAAGCGGTAAAAACTACATAGCTTATTTGTGGACCTCTAGACCTGGCTTTAGTGCATTTGGTCAAGGCGTCACAGACCGATATGGCGCCCGTGCTTTCTGCGCATTCAAGCCAGCAATAGTGATACTCAAAAATCAGTATGATGACACGCCTCAGGTCGTTACACAGAACACTGATCTGTTATTTGGTTACGACGCTACTAGTACGTCATCATCAAAGGACTACATAGTCAATTCAATGACCTACGAGAACCGCTTTGGTATTTGGGCTAACGGTGACGGTGGTGATTTAAGTCCTACAAACCTTTCGAATATAATTACGTACCATCCTGACGGCTTTGAGGTGTTTAACCACACCTGGAACCTGTTTGGCGAACAGCAAAACACGAACGGTTCTGTAACTATGGACAGTCGCTTTGTCTGGGCAGCGTTCGCCCAACCTATAACCGGTGTGTCCAGATAAACTGCTCTCAACAGAGGTTTCCAGATGCCTTACCAACTAGACGGTAATGTTCTGACGATTGGCTACGCATTCAAGGATGCGCAGGGCAATCAGTACCCGGCTAATTGGTTGGGCGACTCCACAAAGGAAGACCGTGACTACATCGGCATCGTCGAGGTACCCGACCCTGAGCCCTATGACAGCCGCTTTTACACAGGCCGCACCCTCGAAGGCAAGCTGCTGAGCCGACCACTTGATGACGAGCAGGTTGAACTGCCGAACGGTCGCATTCAAGATGTACCTGGTCTGCGTTCTTACTGGTTACAAAAACAAAAGACCCAGGCGCAAAGGATGCTGAACGAGACCGACTGGTATGTCATCCGTAAAAGCGAGTCCGGTACAGCAATTCCAGCGTCAGTCGCTGCTTATCGTGAAGCCGTCCGTGAAGCAAGCAATCTCCGGGAACAGGCAATCTCGGCGGTTACCAATACGGACGAGTTGCACGCTCTACTTACGGCAGTGCAGGGAACCGAAGGTGGACTACCCGCTTGGCCAAGCCTTTAGCTTGGTTCAGTTGGTAACCGCTAGACTCATCTAAAATCCGTAGCTGGACATGGCTATCTCTCCAGCCACCTACAACATCCTGTTGCAGAGGCGGGCGGACTACTACGTCACGCTCCAGTTCAAGGACTCAGCAGAGGCCCCGATTGACATCACGGGCTGGACTGTCGAGTCTGAGATTTGGAATAAAGACCGTAATCGTAAGTACGCAGACTTTGTTGTCGAGTACACGAACCGCAGCACGGGTACGGTCAAGCTAAGCCTCAGCGACGAGACCACAAGCAGCCTTCCTGATAAGGCATACTATGATGTGCTGCTTACTGACGTAAATAATATAAAAGAGTACTATCTAGAGGGCTCTATAACTGTTTCTGAGGGATACACCTCATGACTAGTGTCAATGTAAGCAGCAGCACTAACAACGTTGTAGTTACAAACGCTATAACTGGTGTTGTTTCAGTGATCTCGTCAGGGCCCTATCTCAACATCGATGGTACGGCTAAGGTAGAGGGAAGTCTCGTCTACTTCGACGGCACACAATTCAAGGCCGACGAGCAGTGGACAACTTCCTCGCTCACTGACGGTGGGAACTTCTAAGCACCATGGCTAACGCTATCCGCATCAAGCGCCGGGCGGCCGGCGGTACCACTGGAGCGCCTGGCTCACTCCAGAATGCTGAGCTTGCCTACAACGAAAGCGACGGCGGTAACGGCGTCCTTTATTACGGCTACGGCACCGGCGGTGAAGGTGGTACGGCCACCCAGGTTGTTGCAATCGGTGGCGATGGAGCCTTCGTAAATCTGAGCGGTGCTCAGACCGTTTCCGGTACAAAAACCATTACCGGAACGCTGAATCTGGGTAGTGCAACCCTGTCGGGTAACGCAACTTTCAGCAATAACGTCACTGTTACTGGCGACCTGACTGTTCAGGGAACCACCACGACCGTTTCATCGACCTCTGTGTCGGTTGCGGACAAAAACATTGAACTGGGCACCACCGAAAGCCCCACCGATTCCACTGCAGACGGTGGCGGCATCACACTTAAAGGTGCGACTGACAAGACCTTTAGTTGGGTCGATCAAACGGACAGCTGGACTAGCTCCGAAAACATCGATCTAGCCGGCGGTAAAGAGTTCAAGATCGGCGGCACTACGGTCCTGAGCTCAAGCACTCTTGGTACAGGAGTGACCACGTCGAGCCTCCAGCACCTCGGCACGATCAGCACCGGCACCTGGAACGCAACCACCATCGGTGTAAGCAAAGGCGGCACTGGTCAGACCAGCTACACCGACGGTCAGATTCTGATCGGTAAGACCCAAGGCAACACCCTTAATAAGGCGACGCTGACCGCCGGCAGCAACGTCACCATCACCAACGGTGCCGGCTCGATCACGATCGCTTCTGACGACACCACTTACACAGCTGGTGCAGGTCTCGAGCTGAGTCAATCAAATGCCTTCAGCGTCGATTTGAAGGCGGACGGCGGTCTGGTTACTGAGGGTCAAACGAGTGAACTTGCGATTGACCTAGGTGCTTCGGCCATCACTGGAACGCTGGGCATTGCAGACGGTGGCACCGGATCCACGACTGCGTCTGGCGCCAGAACGGCACTCGGCGTTGCAATCGGCGAAGACGTCCAGGCCTATGACGCGTCTCTTGCCGCGATTGCAGGCCTTTCGACTACTGACGGCAACTTCATCGTCGGTAACGGCCAAAGCTTTGTTGCTGAGTCCGGTGCTACGGCACGGGCCAGCCTTGGTCTGACCATCGGCACCCACATTCAGGGCTATGCAAGCGACCTGACTTCCCTGTCTTCAATGCAGGAGGGTGCGGCCAGCGCACTCAAGGAGATCACGTCCACCGAGATTGGAATCCTTGATGGTGCGACCGTCACCACCACGGAGCTCAACATTCTCGATGGCGGTACCAGTGCAACCTCTACTACGCTGACGACCTCAGACAGGCTGGTTGTTAACGATGCAGGTACGATGGTGCAAGTCGCACTTAGCGACCTTGTTACCTTCCTTGAGAACGGGACCGCGTCCGGTTTCGATATCGACGGAGGAACCTTCTAAGGTTAACTAATGTCAAATATCATTAGGCACAAGCGCGGAACAACCGACCCAAGCGCCAGTGATTTTGACGGCACTGCGCAGCTTCTCATCAACACTACCGACGGGGGTCTTTTCACCAAGACTGACGGCGGCAGTGTTGTTGAGATCGGCAGTGGTGGAGGAGGCAGCTCCTACACAGACTCTGACGTCGATGCACATCTAAACAAAACTGCACAGACAGCCAGCAACGCCTACCTGCGCTGGACCGGTCAAGACTACGCATTCGGAACTATTACCCAATATTCCGATGCATTTGTCGATACTCACTTAAATAAGACCGAAAGCACCAGCTCAGGTACTTACCTGAAGTGGAACGGCGAAGATTATGAGTGGGCAAGTGTTAGCGGGGGCAGCTCCTACACCGACTCCGACGTTGACGCCCACCTAAATAAGACCCAACAGACTGCTACCAACGCCTACCTACGTTGGAACGGCCAAGATTACGCTTGGGGGACCATTACCCAGTACAGCGACGCATTTGTCGACACGCACTTAAATAAGACCGAAAGCACCAGCTCAGGTACTTACCTGAAGTGGAACGGTGAAGATTATGAGTGGGCAAGCGTTAGCGGCGGTAGCTCCTACACCGATTCTGATGTTGACAGCCACCTAAATAAGACCCAACAGACAGCCAGCAACGCCTACCTGCGCTGGACCGGGCAAGACTACGCTTGGGGGACGATTACCCAGTACAGCGATGCGTTTGTTGATACCCACCTAAACAAAACCGAAAGCACCAGCTCAGGTACTTACCTGAAGTGGAACGGTGAAGACTACGAATGGGCAACTGTTAGCGGCGGCAGCTCATACACCGATTCAAATGTAGATTCGCACCTAAATAAAACCCAGCAAACAGCAAGCAACTCTTATCTGTATTGGACGGGCCAGGACTACGCCTGGGCTACTCTTAGCCATTACACCGACTCTGCTGTTGACAGCCACCTAAACAAAACTGGGGAAACAGCAACAAACGCTTATTTGTACTGGACGGGCCAGGATTACGCCTGGGCTACTCTTAGCCACTACACAGATAGCGCCGTCGATGCCCACTTAAACAAAACAGGCGAGACATCAAGCGGTACTTACCTCAAGTGGAACGGTACAGATTACGAATGGGCGACGATAAGTGGTGGTGGTTCTTACGGTAACTCAGACGTCGACGCCCACTTAAATAACAGCCAAATTACCTCGGGCTATGTCCTGAGCTGGAACGGACAAGACTACGCATGGGTTGCCCAATCAGGAGGCGGCGGTGGGGTTAGCGATGGCGACAAAGGTGATATCACTGTTTCCAATAGCGGTGGCACCTGGACTATCGATCACACAGCAGTTACTTACAGCAAAATCCAGAGTGTCAGCGCTGACAAGGTTTTAGGTCGCACTGGGACGAGCGGCAGCGTCGAGGAAATTAGTTGCACCTCAACCGGGCGTTCTATTATTGGTGGAGCTGATGCAGCTGCTGTGCGCACCACTCTGGGTTTAGGTACAGCTTCGACGCAAAACATCACTGTCAGCACTTCTAGTCCTTCGGGCGGCAGTGACGGCGACATCTGGTTCGTGTACTCCACCTGATATCACTTAACTAAAATGACTGTTTACTACGTCGATCCAGTTAACGGTAACGACAGCAATAACGGCCAAAGTTTTGCTAACCGCCGTAAGACCTATCCGTCGAACGTCAGCGGAGAGCACGAAGTTCGTTTTATAGAAACACCTTCGACTGTCACAACTGCAACTACTGCCCGGTGGATTGATAGGTCGGCATACGTTCCGCAAAAGACTGCAGCTATCTATTCATTCACTGCTGGTACACCAATCAGCATGAGTAGTAGTAACAATAACCATGGTTTTGAGACCGGTGACTGGATTTTACCTACAAGCACAAATTCAACTGTTGTGCAAAACGTCGGTAAGATATGGAAGATAACAAAAACTGATAATAACAACTTTACGCTTGATGGTAGCTCTGGTACAACCAGTTACAGCACTTATATGTTTACTCGTAATCTTACGGGTAATCAGTGCGTTGTACTTGACACTGTACAGACCGCAGATCTATTCGGGTGCCAGTGGTTGCAGTCAGATTTTACAGACGTTTATAGTAACAACTCTTTAAGCTATTCGGCTAATACAAATAACGGTTACCAGAACCCACACGTCACAGGTTTCTATCACACTAGCAGTTCTACGGGCACCTTTATGGTGTACCAGCTGCCGTCAACTTTGGACTTATCCGATTTTGACGGTATACAGTTCATGCTTAGGACAAACACAACTTCAAGTAACGCATCAAGGATAAAAGTTAATCTGTGCTCTGATACCGCTGGTCAAACTGTCGTTAATACTTTCAGTTTCCCCAACATTGCGTACGGCAACAAGTGGTTCCGCCATGTAGAGATGAGCTCAGGCTCGCTTGGCAGTAGCATTAACAGTATTACTTTTAGCTGCTCTACTGCGACAGGCAGTAACGCTTACTACTACGTTGAGGGTATTCAGGCTATTAAAGATGGTGGCCTTAATCTATACAGTCTGATCAGTCCCGATCCCACTAGCTATGGCTACTACGCAATTAGGGAGTTTTCTGGTGCGGACGTATTTATAGCAGGTGGGCCATACCAAAACCCCGGTTATTCACAGTCATATTGTGCTTATACGGGCGCTGATTTTGCCTCTGGTAGTGACTTGTACGTCATGCAAGCGCACATTTATGAAGCAACCAATAATCCCTGGAACCCTCAGCACTCATTAGGTCAGGGCAGCAGTGCAACCGCACGCCTACAGATCTCAGGCGGCTGGAACACAACTGATATGTCTACCCGCACTGGTGTTTCCGCTATCGGATACAACGGTCAATACGGACATCTGCTGGGCGGATACACCATTAAAAATACCGACCTCGAACACTTTGTTTGTGTATTTATGTCTAGTTTTATATACTGCCAGTCTACTATTGACAATGTAAACTTAGATATTAGAGGCTGCATATGCAGCGGTGACAGTACCAATGGCATGACGCCAATCCGTGTAAATAATGGTTACCAAGGTCCGCCATTAGGTGATGTCTATGTTGATTACCACAACGGTAATTATGGACCTAGGAATGTACACAATCCGAATCCACACTATGTAAAGTGGTTCCAAGGTGCTAATGCCCTAGCGTATCATGCCCCTGGTAAGTATCTAGGTAATGTAAGTAGTGGAAAAGCCTCAGTTGGTGGCATTACTAACCCACAACACGGTGTAGTACTTAAAGACCTAGACATATCGGGTAGCATCCAGGCGTATACCCCGCTGGATATATACGCAGAAGACTGCGATGCTACTTTTGTCTTTTACAACTTTGGCGGACAAAGGTTATTTTCAAAAAACCTAAACGGCACAAACCCACCAAAAGTGCAATTTGGTACAGCTGGTTATGCTGAACTACAGTCAACAATAGTGAATACTACAGGCGGCCAGGCCTGGATGTTTAGACCTACAAGTACAAGCTATTGCACAGAAGCCTACCCCTTAGAGTTACGCCTAGCTCAGGTTGCTTATGATGCAAATAGCCAAGTAACCGTAACTGCATACATGCGTAGAAATAGTACAGGCCTAAATATGCAATTACTTGTCCACCCGGAGCTTGCACCCGTGTCGCCTTATAGGGAAGTATTTGGCAGTACAGGGGTTAGCACAAAGACCTCCGTGAACTACACGGGCGCCATAAATACCTGGGTGCAGGTAACGCTGACCTTTACACCATCTGAAGCAGGTGTTGGTAATATCTACGCCCGTGCGTGGGGCGGATTCAGCAATACCGGGTACATTGATGACCTTGCAATCACGCAAGCTTGAATAACATGAACTACAACATCACTGACTTTGAAATCTTAGACACTTGGGTTTCAGGTTCTTCGTACTCCTATCAGGTCCAAGTCTCTGAGGACAGATCCGTAATTGTGGGCTTTGCAGAGAGTAAATCAGATAGTTTTGTAAAAGATAACGTGTACAAATACCTAGAACAGGAGTACAACATGTGGACTGAGGAAGAAGAGCGGATTCGACAGGAACAGGAGCAACTTGCTGCAACTGATGCAGATGAGGACCAAACAGGGGAGTAGCACAAATGGGCTTACCGTCTAGAGACGACGTACTCAAACTTGACTACTTACATCACGGCGCACCAGCAGCTAACGTCAAAGCGAAAAACTCGGCTGATGACGACTTACTTAACTTAGGTGAGCCAAACTATTACCTTGAAACTGTCAGTACAGGAACACCCACCGCCGGCAATATTTATATAAGGGACGGAGGTACTTGGTACGAGCAGACTGGAACTAGTGTGACTTGGGTGCAAGTACCAGGCGGTAGAGGAAGTCTTGCAAGTTATAATGCATCCGTTTATATAAAAATCAACGGCAGCTGGATCGGACCTTGGGACTAGTAGTAAACTTTTAGAAAACTAGTCAAATGCCCGCTAAATCAAAAACTGCACTGGGCCGCGTCGATCACAAGTCCCGCCCTCCTAAGAAGACTCGCCAAGGCGCGGGACAGCACTCAAAAGCAAGCCACGGCCGCAAAAAGTACCGAGGGCAAGGTAAGTAGTAAGCCAGTTTGTCGACTGGTAGGTTTTTGCACCTAGTAGTATTCCGGGGATGTTGTGTTCCTACACCCAACAATGATCAAAGCTTCTGCTGCCGCCCTCACCTTTGCAGCACTGGGTATCGCTTGTGTGCCCACTGCTAAAGCCGACGGCTTTTACATCAACCCCGAGTACAACCTCGGCTTTGCCGGCAACCAGACCTCTGGCGGTGGTGCGATCGACGCCCACGTCGGTTACGAGGCTGGCCCTTGGTACATCCAAGGCGGTCCCCAAATCGTGTTCCCCGAAGGCGGTGCAACTGATTACAACTTCTCTGCCAAGACTGGCCTGAGTGCCGACGTCACCGCTGACGGCAAGCTCGGTATCTACACCGAAGTGAGCATGGCCACTGGCGCCAAAAGCAACAGCTACGGCCTCAAGCTCGGTTCTAAATTCAAGTTCTGAGCGACAGCATGGCCCGTTTCGGCGGGCCTTCGACCAGTTCGTACTGACGCGCAACTACCTGTCAGCCTTCTGGCGGGTAGTTGTTTTTCCATGTTTGACTAAACCCGACAACTGGGAGTACTGCTTCCCTGTAGATAGGTGGCTGGTCCCGTACGTGAGGGATCTGCTGGACTACTACACCAAGCCCCCGTACGCTGATGAGCGGCGAGTACTAACTAATGAAGACCGAGCATTTTGAAGCACCAGGCCTGAAAGTATCAAGGACTTTCAGCCCACACAGCGGAGCCTGGTACATCGCGTGGAAGCCATACGTGTCGATGTGGTTCACCGACAGAAAGGCACTGCTGAAGTTCGTTTCGTGGCCACCCAAAACGCCGACAGGCGATCGGTTGCGTGAATGGCTGAAGAGCTTTGAATCAGACGCTCCAACAAAGGAGGCGACCGAGCTTGAGGTGTTGAGTCCTGAGGTGAAGGCGACAGGATTTGGCCCTGAGTGCCATTTGGACGAAAGTGATCCAAACTATCAAACGAGAACTGTCATCTAAATGCGAAAGCTGATTGACGCACTGGCGCTAACAGGATTTGCCTTGTCAGCATCCCTGACTGCCGCCCTGGTGATTTCGTACTACCAATTCGAAAACATCAAAAAGCAAGCAGTCGAGAACCTAACGGGTCAGATAACCGGTGCAGTTACCGACAAGCTCAGCAGCGAGCTTGAAGGACAGGTCGAAAAGGCCTTGCCTAAGATCCCGACCACCACTGGTCCGGCCTTGCCTTTCTGATGCCCAAAATTCCGGACATACGAATCCCGGAAATTAGAGAAATCCCGGTCACGAAGTTGCCGACCGTACCGGCGGTGACGCTTGAGCTTGGTCCGCCTATCACCGAGCTGCCTGGTTGCGTGCCAGTGCACCGTGATGCCGCACTGAACCCAAGGCTGCTTGAGGATGACCCTAACGGTGTGGGTACCTGGTGCCCAAACGGTCAAATTCCGTCGTTTGTACCGATGGACTTCACGCCTAGCAAGGTCCAGGTAATTGAACAAAAGCAGCCGAAATCAAATGAAGCCGAGGATAGTGAATCAGCGGCCCCTGAACTACCGACAGTCCCGCGACTACCTCAACCAAATGCGCAGACATCTCAGACAGCAGAGCCGGTTGAGACGCCCAAACCGTTTTTGGAAAAGGCGCTTGACGGACTACCGCCTGTGGAGGCTGTGGTCACGACGACAGCGATTGCCGTGGTGGCTACGACTTCTGCCTTGGTGGCCAAACCACTGGCAGACCTGATCCTCAAAACGATCAAGCCAACGGTCAAAAAGACGATGAAAACTATCGCGAAGCTCCGGGGACAAACGATTCCACTGGAATCCGTGTGGGAGCGGCGGGTCGCGCAGCGGGAACGGAACTTGGCAATTCGGACTTTGCGCCGGGCTTTGAAACCTTGATTGCGTGGACGTGAGGTAACACCTGGCCCGGTTTTGGGGTCAGGATTACGTCTGAGCAGATGACGTAGAACTTTGAGTCGGGGTGAAAACGGATGCCATCCTGGGCAAGATTTCCGCAGTGACGTAAACGCGATAGCTCAAAATCTAGTCTTTTGTTAGCAAGTATTTGTCGCTGTAAAGCTGTGTACGTATCAGCAGACGTCTTACACCTTTCCTGCATACCACCGTCTAGTGGAATACTTACAGTCGCACTTACACCAAAATTTACAGAATGGTTATTCTTTTGACCGCTAGGTAATTCTTGGTAGAAAAGTACATTACCAGGATTATCGGGCACGCCATTGTCGTCAGCATCCGTAGGGTCGTAGTAAGGCGTGCGAACAGTGTCGCTGTAGGGCAATGCGTATGACTTACTTGTAGTCACAAAAGGCGAGACGTTAAGCGTTGGCCCCTGACACGAAATACCCGGCCCGTAGGAGTTAGTCGGATACGGACCAGTCAGCATCTGTATGGCTTGGTTCGTCACCGAGCCGGTGCTGTTGGCCACCGGATTTGCAGTGGCATTTGCCTGAGCAAAAGCCGGAGCAGGTGATACAACTAAGGCCCAAACACAGAGACCGTATCCGTAACGGTTTCTGTGACGATGGTCCGAGTTACGTCCGTGACGGCTTCGAGCCCTGGACCTTCGTAATGCTCCACGAAAGAGAAGGCCTCCCCAGGTTTGACGATCGACCAGTCGGGCTTTTCCTGTAGTTCGAGTCCTGTCCAACTGGATGTAACGCCGTCGATAGTTTGGGTTTGTGTTTCAGAGGCACCTGGCAGGATGCCTGCACCAGAGTGTTGCACATTCGTGCCAGATGCACTGTACGTATAGCCAGTTGAATAATTGACGCTACGTATTTGTTCTGTAATTTGCGTAGTTGATTCGGTTCGTGAGGTCATCGTCCCAGTCCTAAAGCTTGGGACAACCGGGGCTGCTGCCGCAGGACTCGCCAACAGCAGCATTACAACGGCCCACCTCATCAGTCGAGAGTAAGTTCAACAACCATCTGACCGACAGCGCTCGTACCGGCGCCACCTGCGGTCAGGCTGATCGCGTGATCACTGGCAATACTTCCAGCAAGACTGCCTGCAACACCGCCGGCATTGACAACGGTGTTGCCCAGCATCGGCAAAGAACCGACGACACCCGAGGTGACAGTCGTTGCCGATGGCGTCGGGTCACCCTCAGTAAAAGACTCGGAGAATGAGAAAGCGTCCCCAGCAGTAGTGACGCTGTAGTCGGCGGCTGTGTAACCAACTGCACTGCCAGCTGTCAAAGCGCCAAGTCCGCCAGCAGTATCAAGCGTGATGTTGTTCCCGCTTACTGCGTAGCTCGAGCCAATGCGTTGGGCTGAGCTAGCAGCAGCATCAACCGTCAGAGAAACACTAGAAGAAATCTTATGGCTGATGTCTGCCTTAGCAGGTAGGGCTGCACCAGCCAGTAGCAAGGTGCCGAGAATCAGTCGTTTCATGGTCACTTTGTGGTTGATGGAGCGACTTGCTTACTACCAGTATCGTCCTTTTTCTTTTGACCGCCCGGCTTACCCACAGCCACCCCAAATGAGGCCATCGTCCCTGTCAGCAAACTGGCGGGGAAAGTCGGATCCATGGCTTTGACATAGCCGAGATAGTTAAGACTCAGCATTGCAATAGACCAGGACAGGACCGCAAGTCTTACAAAGTCACCTAGGGGCGTGTGCTCTTTTGTGTTACCTGAATCCTGATCGGCGTCACTTGCCATGATGGAACGAGCCTGGTGGACAGTTGTGATTGAAGTATGGGCGGCCGTAGTTGGCGCCTCGATAACAGTAGCTTCCTTAGGCGTTACTAGTAGTAGTAAGCGTTCTACCGAAAGTCGCGACGCAGTAATCCGACTGACCGCTTCTGTGGATAGCGTTGCTACAAGGCTGGACGTACTGCATACCGATATGAAAAGCCGCGACGCCGAGGTGTTTAGCCGCCTGCGACAGCTAGAGGCATCTGTAGCCCGGCTAGAAGGATTGAGTAATAGCCATTAGTATTTAAGGGTTACCGGTATGAGGTCATGGAAGACATCCTCAACTCCCCGATTACCTGGGCTGTAGTGGCCTTAGTCAGCGAGCTTATTGGTGCCTCAAAATTGAAGCAGAACGGTGTAGTGGCCCTACTGCTTGACAGCATTTTAAAAATGAAACCTAAATCTAACAAATAAATAATGGTTTTAGCCAGTCTCGCAGTTGTTATGGCGCTGTCGCTTCACGACTTTTTCAACCACTACAAGGCTGAGCCACACCAGATAGCGGCAATACAGGAACTGCAGGAAGCAATGCCTGCAGAACTACTGGACCGAAAAGCTTCTTGGTACGAAACCTGGAAAGCAGGTGGACGTATTGAGTGGCTTTTAGTCCCGTACTACAACCAGTACAAACTGCAGAACGGCAGCCGCAAGTGCTTCACTGCGGCAGCAGCAATGATTGCAGGTAACTACGCCCGCGTACTCGACCCACATAACTACGATCGCGTAAGGGCCAAGTATGGCGATACAACTGAAGTTTATGCGCATCTAAACGCCCTTTGGGAACTAAAGCTAAAAGCACGCTTTTTCAACAACGCTACACCACATTTACTAGAGCAACTAATTGACCTTGGCGTACCAGTCGGTGTCGGCTGGTTACAGAACGGGAATGTAGCTGCGGGTGAAAGACCTACAGGAGGTCATTGGAGCGTAATTATCGGCTACACCAAGTCGTTTTTTATAGTTCACGACCCAGCTGGGCAACCTGATCTTGCTAGGGGCGGGCACGACACTTCAAAAACTGGAGAAGGTGTCCACTATGACAAGCGTTATTTTATACCCAGGTGGGAGGTCGAAGGCGCAGGTAGCGGCTGGGCTTTAGTTGTTACAGAAGACTGGATGGAAGACGATATCCGTAGTATTATAAACGGACATAAATAAACTGCATGATTGTCCAGGACTACGAAATCCAGCGCCTGTGCCTGGAACAAAAAATGGTCGCACCTTACGACGTAGACCTTCTTAATCCCGCTTCACTAGATCTCCGCATTGGGGACAACATTATGGTTGATGTTGCCCATAGCACGGAGCTGCAGAGACAGTCCATAGCGCACAACACTAGAGAAAACCCCTACCTAATGCAGCCCGGCGAGTTTTTACTTGCTGAAACACTTGAGGTATTTAATATGCCGCAGGACATTTGCGGACTGTTCTGCCTTAAGTCGTCACGGGCCAGGGAAGGCTACGAGCACAGCCATGCGGGCTACGCAGATTGTGGCTGGACCGGCAGTCGGCTAACGCTCGAGCTCAAAAACAACCGTCGGTTCACTAATTTGCCTTTATACCCAGGACTCAAGATTGGGCAAATGGTCTTTTTCCTAATGCTCAATATCCCCGACATTGATTACGGAAAGGTCGGCCACTACAACGGGCAGCCTCAAGTAATGCCAAGCTGGGAAGACTTAGCCGGCTAGGCTAGTGCAAGGACAGACCCAAACATGGAACGGTACCTAGTTGAGGTCAAAGGTAAGTTCTACTTTGAGACGTCCCAGGACCCAGAAAATATCCCCGGCGATATCTACTCGTGTATATCCGAGTGCTTCAGATCGGACGAAGACATAATCGACATAGAAATACAAACCTTTTCGATCCCTAAAGATGGATCATCAGATTGATGGAATCTACCTTGTCAGCAAAAAAGCCAACAAGCAAAGGTTCAGAGCATCAATCTTTAGTGCGTGGGAACATCGCTGCGCATACTGCGGCGAACACGCAACTACGATCGACCACGTAAAGGCAAAAGCCAAGGGTGGCCCGACATCACTACCCAACTGCGTGCCAGCTTGCCTGCGTTGTAACGCAGATAAGTCACATGCGTCTGTATGGTCTTGGTGGATTAAGAAACCGTTTTGGAGCTTATTTAGAGCATATGTTTTACTGCAGTGGACTAATCAAAACGAACAGCTTTCATTTGCTCTATGTAGATCTGTGCCTGCCATAGATCGTTTGCATAGCGCCCGTAGGCACAGTTAGGGCTACAGGCCCTATAGCGACATTCACCAATTTCAGGTTCAGTACTCAACTCGATGTAGTAGCCATCGCCGCAGTCAATAGCGTCGTCAGGGATGCTGTGCACTTGTCTTGCTCCAAAAAACTGAGCAGCTTTTGGCAAAGATGCCGCCGCTGGAACGACCTTCAGGAAAGCCTAGTCCGCATTCTGCCGGCACAAACTCCCAATGGATGCAATGCTGACACCTGGGTTTGTTATCTGTAATAGCTCTTGCATCTGCATAAAGCTGCTCAGCTTCTTCAACAGCTGTTTCTATATCGCTTGAACTAAGCGGTAGTTCAACTTTTCCGGTGTGAGTTTTTATGCGGACACGCCAGCCCGTTTGATCCTGGTATAGGACCATGCGGCCAGCGTGGTACCGCAGTGAAGCCACTAAGTTTTGGCAAGTAGTCGCAGCTTAGTAACAAGATCCTGAATAGTGCCTTCATTAAATATCGCGCAATCAAAATCTCCGTAATCGTCAAGACCACCCTCACTAGCGTGATCGTATGTCCGCTGTACGTCAGGTCGATCGACCCACCAAAGATCCCCACCAAGGCTCTTAATCAATTTTGCTTCGTTTAAAAAACGACAGTCATCTACCACAACGCGGTCGTAGTAGGACATGCGCTCCTGCCAGCACTTCAGCCAAATATCAGGACCGATGCAAGCTCTTCCCCACTCAGTACCGAGTGTCCTGAGCATGTGTCTGACACTGACCTCAGCATGTGGAACGACTACCGACTTGTTGCGTTCCAGTAAAGCAGTGGCTTCGTCGCTGTCACACCCGAGGCTCATCAGCATCGGGTGCAGCATCAATTTCAAGGTCTGAGCAAAGGGCACCACGGTGTAACCCCGCTCTTCGACTAGCCACGAAGCAATCGTACTTTTCCCACAGCCTGGTGCTGGGCTGTAAATACCTATAAGTTTTTTCACTTTGCTTTAGGGAACTGGGAAGTGATAAAAGATGCTCGAAGTATTTGACCGCTATCTTCGATAAATTTTTCAAACAGACCTGTGTAGGTACCGCAAAGCCCAGGTTCAGCTTGATCCCTTTCATAAAGGTCATACAAGTAGTCAAGAAACATCGCTTTACCATGCTCTACCTGCCATGGCTTGAGCTCTTCGCAAAGCGTCTCCGCGTTCAACGACTGGATCGCCCCAATAAACTGTTTGTCCATCAAAAAACCAAGGTCTGAAATAGGTCTCAATGCCGAAAACCATCGGGTGTACGCCAAAAGAGCCTACGCCCGCGGTCCAGTGATACAAGATCAGCGCTCAGCATCCGGTAGATGGTAGAGGCGCTCAAGCTTTAGTGAATCAGGCTCATCATCAGATGAAACATAGTCAACAGTGTCGGTTTCTTCAGGTACGTCGTCTAAGTTTTGTAATATCCAAGTTGTGTTTGTCCCCATCTGCTTAACGCATATTAGGCCAACGCGCGGTGACTTACTTAGGTACCTGAAAAGGGCAGCCTCAAACGGATTAAGGAACGGATGTGCTCTCATGGTCAGTAGCACAACAAGGCCGGACAGTCCTGCGCGAAGCGCGTCCCACCTTCCGGAAAACCAAGACAACACTTGCCCGACCAGTGCTGGCACTTTTTGCATGGTCCGCCTTGCTCAAGCTGTTCGTACTTGCGCATTCTGACTTCATCCCTGAGCTCAGCTCGACCAGCTTCGCTCTTTAGATAACAGCGTTGACACAAAATGGCATTTCGAGTTCGCTTTCCGCACCCCGCGCAATCCCTAGTGTTTATTGTGTTCGAAGAGCGAGCACTCAAAAGCGAATTTCCCGCCAGCTTCGGGATACTGCATAGAACAGGACTCATTAGACCAATAAACGCAGTTAGAGCAAGTAAGGCTTGGTGTAGTTGACTTAACACCTAGCGCTCTCAATATAGCGTTTAATTGCTTAGATTGCTCAATGTAGTCATATAAAGACTCCTGTGTTATCTCATAGGTAGTCTCACCGTGATCACACTTAAGGCACTTTCGCCTTATGCGCACAGCGCCATCAGTTTTTCGACTTCTGACCTCGGTCGCACGGAGAGCCCTATTGCCGCATTTACTACATACTTTCATCTGATCCCGATACCTGCTCTTCAGCGTCGAACCATAGCTTCCTATTCACAATCTTTCGGACATGTGAGTAGGAAACTTCAAACTGTTTAGCGATGTCCTTGCTTGCCACACCCTTTTTGTCAAGGTCCCTAATGGCGACCACGTCTTTTGCAGACAATTTTGCATTGGTAGGAATGTTTCCCGCACGGAACGAACCGGTTGTTGAGTAGAAGCGCTTGTATCTCGCCTTTCTCTCCTTACCAACAAGTGAGAGCAGGTTGTCTAGATCTAGTTCAATCACGAAACTACAGACACCTCAGCGTTAGGCCAGCGAGCTTTTGCGTATTTGATAACGCTAGTTTTTGTCTCGGCCCTCATTTGAACGTACATAGGACTCGCACCAACCTGAGAGACACGGACCTTGTACGCACGTGTCTTTGCACCTGGTACGGGCCGACTTATGCCGTCGCCGATCTTTGGTGTGCCATTTTCGTCGTTCCACTGCAGGGCAGGAAAATCAGCCACTAATAAGCTTGACGGTGATCCGGACTATATTAGGACCAACAGCAAGCGGGCTATGGATTGGCTGAAGAAATCCGTTACACCAGAACGTGAGCTAAAAATTGAGCTACTTGCAAGAGAACTCGAACCTCGTGAGGCGTACTTATTTAAGACCCTAATGAGTTACCAGGAAATGCTTCAAAGCGCTGTTCACCATATTATGAAGCTTGAGTTTGAGCTTGAAGATATTCGATCACAAAATCACGAGCCTCCTCAAACAACTCAAAGCACAAGTCCTCACCAAACTCCTCAGTAGCCAACTCCTTAAACCTTGCGAGCACAAGTGCGTCAAAGTTATTCGTGGTTTTGGGTTCAGGCTCTTTAGTAGAACGACGCTGCACGATCAATATCTTTGCCCGCAGTCGAAACTGGTTGCAGACCTAAAGCTTTTTCTCTTTTCTGTGCAGCTGGTCGTAATCGGTAAGCTCACTTTGACTAGCACTTGCCTTATGTTTTTCGATGTTTGCACGCAAAGACTCCGTCGCGCCAACGAGTTCGCTGTATAGAAGCTCTAACTCGTCAGTGCTAAGGGCATCAATGTGCTGCAGGGATACCTGATCCTTGAGCAGCTGACTGTTCCAAACTAAGTTCATAAGTAAAAGGTAAGCCCCAGGACTACCTGGGGCCGGTGTCCTAAGGCATCAGGCCTCAGGCTTATCAAGGCAAAGGACGAAGCAGCCCGGACGGGTAGCGTCGCGACGAACAGAGTAGCGCACCTTGTCGCTAGCCCGGCTCATCACACCAACAACCTGGGAAATCGTGGTGGGACGATACCCTTCACCAGTTTCCTCGTTGTAGTAAGGAACAAAAATGGCATCGCCCGGGGTCATACCAAGGACTTCTTCCCGCAGAGGGGTAGTTTTGCAATTACGCCCAGTGCGAACCTTGACCTCCGCAAGGGTCACTTTTTCAAACGACGACATAACCATCAGATGAGGTGAAGCTCAGCTAATAGCGTACACTGCAGATGCATTAAAGGTATACGACCTTGGCCAACGAGCCTGTTAAAGAGAACCCCGCACCAGCAGACCGTCAGCTTGTCCGTTTTATGAGTACGGGTGGTATGAGCGGCAGGTCGATTTCTAAGGCACTCAAACTGCCCTACGTAAAAGTCCTGAGGTGGCTTAAGGAAGAGTAATTTTTATGATGCGCTTACTGAAATCTACGACAGCTAGCGGGCTGGCCCGCTTCAGCATCCAAACGCCAAGGCCAGCTAAGCCATTGTGTTCGCCAGCCACCGGCTGAGGTTCGAGATGCTCGACAACCCAGTGAGGCGGCTGCACGACCCATAAGGGCCTACGTGAACCAAGTCTTATGAGTTTCAGTCCGAGGCTCTGTAACATACCTCGCTCTCAGAAATCAGCACTAGCTCATTATATAGATTTCCATAGGGGCTGAGCCTAAATTTTTGCTTAGCTTTTTCTAGATCAGGCGCCTGTATAATCTCGTACAGTCCGATTCTGCGAATCGAAAACACAAAGCGCTTCAAGTTAGCTTGCAGGAAACTGCGTTAGAAATATTGTAACAACTAGTAGACCTACCAACCAGGTAAGGCCGAACAGTACAACCAACTGGTTTTGCGTCAGCACGTACCTAAGGTCTTGGACGAGGCTTTGACTTCTGCTCGACCCACTTACGCCGAACCTCAGCGTCTTTCTCAACGGCAACGTCATAAGTTTGCTTACCTACACTGTCTTCTAGGTAGGTATACAGGCATTGCCGAAGCAAGGCCGTGGTCCGTAATCCTTCTTGTTCTGCAATTTCTTCAAAAAGACGTGCCCGATGCGGGTCAAGCAGGACCTGATAACGGATCTTTGCGGCTGCCATAACACTGTGTAACCGTGAAATACTACCAGCGCAGACTTGGATCGACGTACTTTCGCCAAGCATTGCGCTGCGCTTTGCGGCTGGTACGCCTCTGAGTGGTGCACCCCGCCCTGACCTCCTTGGCAAAAGCCAGAAACTGTGCCGCCCTTTGTATGTCTCCCGTGGTTGCAGTCCTGACTTCGTCCTGCAGCCAAGCGACCATTATCTGACGACCAGTCCTTGCCAACGCCCGCCATCAGACTTTGAGCAACTGTAATAGTCAGATCTTTACTTGGCCTCGTACCAAGTTTTTCCATAGGCGGCGTCAGCTACAGCGGGTATCTCCTCTAGCCACAAAGCCTCCGCATCGACCATGCGCTTACTCAATATGTCCTTCCATTTGTCCTCGAAGCCCTCTTTAACCAGTAGTAAGACTTCGTCATGAACGACAGCAGATAAACGTGCTTCGTCTTCGTCTACCTGTCGCAGATCGAGCCAAAGATCACCCAGAGCCTTTTTAAGAATCGCAGCACCGGCACCCTGGATAGGCGTATTGCAGCGGGTAGTTAGGCGGTTCATATCTCCAGGCAAGTACCTAATCATGCCCGTACGCGGTATGCGGACCATGCCCAGTCTGTCTCTGCATGGTTTCTGCGATGCGGCCTGCTGCTCCTTCTGCCAACGGTCAATACCCTCGTACTGTTGGTGGAACTTTTCCCTAATGACTTGCGCGTCTTCAAGGGTCATAGTTATACCCATTGCACCTGCATACTCACGTAACCCGGCTGCACCACTGCCATACAACAAACCAAAGTTTGCACTTTTTGCTACCTGCCTGCGTGCTTTTTGTTCGGCTTCGTCATCAGTGGACTCTGGATAGATCGCTTCAGCAGTTAGGGTGTGAAGATCAATATCTCGCTGGAACGCATCAATCATGATGGGGTCTTTAGACACAGCAGCAGCTAGACGAAGTTCCATCTGACCAAAGTCAGCCACTACAAATACGTAACCGTCTTTCGCCCTTGCCGCTTTCCTGAAACCAGAATCACGCGGTACCTGCTGTAAATTTGGGTTCCTACAAGACATGCGTCCGGTATCAGCACCCAGCTGCAAATAACTGGCTCTGATATAACCGTCTGGGTCTTGATGCTCCATGAGAGATACGACCATCTGGCGCCGCTTCTCAGCCCGCTTCCAGGCCAAGTACAGGTGTATGACTCGGTGGTCCGCTTCGTAAGAACGTAGTGCTGACCTGCTAGCACTGGGTTTATTGTCCTTATCTAAGGGTGGCTTACCAAGTAGCACAGTCAGCTTTTCTATGAGCTGCTTTGATGAATTGAGATTGAAGCCTGCGAGCTTCTTTGTGCCAAGCCTTACGGAGC
>Ga0181577_10001225_pt1 | contig 20820 bp, 19 predicted proteins | sample 101ome_21_FD_132468 | JGI IMG/M metagenome (GOLD analysis project Ga0181577, IMG submission 132468) | Coastal salt marsh microbial communities from the Groves Creek Marsh, Skidaway Island, Georgia - 101413BT metaG (megahit assembly) | ecosystem: Environmental > Aquatic > Marine > Intertidal...
ATGCTGCTGCTCGGCCTCGTGCTCGCTGTCGGCGTCGGTGGGCAGATGTTCAAAGAGGTCGGGCTCAAACCCGACCTCGGTGCACTCTTGATCGGCCTCACCCTCGCCCATCATCCCCGCAGCAAGGAACTGGCATCGACACTGCTCGGATTCAAGGACATCTTGCTGATCGGGTTCTTTTTGTCGATTGGACTCGGCGGTACCCCAGACGCTGCTTCCCTCGCCATCGCCGTCATTGTTCTGGTCGCCTTGCCGATCAAGACCGCCGGCTTCGTCTACCTCATCTCCCGGTTCCGCTATCGCGTTCGCACGGCATGGCACACCTCGGCCAGTCTTGCGACCTACAGCGAGTTCGGCTTGATCGTCGCCGTTGTCGGGGTCGATCGAGCCCTGCTCGACGATCGATGGGTGGCGGCTATCGCCGTCGCCGTTTCGATCTCGTTTGCGCTCGCAGCTCCCCTCAACACCCATCGCTACACGCTCTTCGGTCGGGTGAGCGGCCGATTGCAGGCGATCGGCCGAACCCCGGTTCGCGCCGACGACGCACTGATCGATCCCGGTGGAGCCCAGATCATCGTCTTCGGCATGGGGCGCATCGGTGTGGGCGCGTATGACGAACTACGAGACCGTCGGGGCGATGTCGTACTCGGGGTGGACCGCCACAACCACAACGTCGAAGCGCAACGTCCCCTCGGCCGCAAAGTCGTGCGAGGTGATGCGCTCGACACCGAGTTCTGGGAGCGGCTCTGCCTCACGGCCGACACCGACCTGGTCGTACTCGCCATGAGCGATCACGCAGCAAACATGGAGGCGGTCCGCCGGGTCCGGGAATACCTGCCCGACGCAACGCTGGCTGCCGTTGCAACCCACATCGACGAGTTGCACGAACTCGAGGCCGTCGGTGTCGACGTTGCCCGCAACCTCTACGGCGAAGCCGGGCAGGGGCTTGCCGGAGACGCGTGCGAGTACTTGGCCGAGGAGAAGGGGAACCAGGGCAGCTGAGCCGTCGTCACACCTCCATGCGAATCCTGTCGATCACCCTGACACTCATCCTGCTCGCCGCTGCGTGCGGCGAACGCAAACGCGAACCCGTCGATCTCACAACCGATGCCCCCGGCATCAACATCAACGGCAAGGAGTTCTGGTCCACGTCGGTGACCGAAAACGGCCAGGATCGACCCATGGTCGATGGCACCCACATCTCGCTGCGATTCGAAGCCGGTGAGATCGGCGTCCACGCCGGATGCAACTCCATCGGTGGGACGTACACCGTCGATGACGACGACGTTCTCGTCATCGACGGCCTGTTTTCGACCGAGATGGGATGTGAACCCGAGCGACACGCGCAAGACGAATTCATCAGTGCCGTGTTGACGAGTCGGCCGACGCTTGTCACCGGCACCAACACGCTCACGGTTGCAACGCCGACGGTCACGATCGAGCTGCTCGATCGCGAACTGGCCGAGACCGACGAGTCACTGCTCGACACCGAGTGGACCGTCGACGGGTTCTTCGACCCGATCGCCGCCACGGCCTATGCCGTCGACCTGCCCGCTCGCCTCGTCTTCGGCTCTGACGGGCGGGCGACCGGCTTCGACGGTTGCGAGGCGTTCGACATTGCGTACCAGGCGACCGACACCACCATCACGTTCGCCACAGCGCCGTCTCCCGACTGCAGCGCCTATGCCGTTGCGTTCGGGAGTGTTCTGGGGCGAACCACCCTCCGCTTCGAGATCCAGGGACCGAAACTTACGCTGACCGCAGAGGACAGCACCGGCCTCACCGCTCGAGCCGACTGACACGATTGGGGTGATGCGCTGATGCCCGCTACCGTCACCGCTCCGCCCCCCCCTCAGAGGAACCGTTATGCGTCGCCTTGCCGTTGCCCTGCTGACCGCCGTCGCCATCGCCTCCGCCTGCGGGGGCGACACGACCAACGCCGGTACCACCACATCGACCACCCCGGAACCGACCATCACGACGTCGACCACGACCGCCGCGCCGACGACCGCTGCACCAACGACCGTTCCCGAGTCGAGCACGACCACCACGACGACGACCGAGCCGGCAACCACCGGCGAATGGGTCGTTCACGATGCCGACGGGTGTGTCTGCGCCGACGGCTCCGACTACCAGTACCTGACCTGGGCCGGCGATCCCGACAAGGTCGTGATCTTTCTCCAGGGTGGCGGTGCCTGTTTCACGGCCGAAACCTGCGAGATCGGCAGCCCGGCCCAGTCGTTCTCCCATGACATCGTGGCCGATCTCGAGGCGGCCCGTAGCGGGGGGTTCCGGCGCGGTCTGTTCGACTTCGACAACCCAGAGAACCCGGTGGGCGACTGGTCCGTCATCTACCTGCCCTACTGCACCGGCGACGTCTTCCTCGGCACCCGGGCCCACACCTACAGCGACGAGGTCACGATCAGCCACACCGGCAACCTCAACGCCCGCAAAGGGGTCGAGCACCTCCTCGCCAACCATCCCGGGGCAACCCACGTCTTCGTCACCGGTTCATCGGCGGGCGCCGTCCCGGCGCCGCTGGTGGCCGGCCTGGTCGCCGAGCAGTATCCGGACGCCGATGTTGCCGCCCTCGGTGACGGCGCTGGAGGCTACGGCGCCAACCCGGTCGTCATGGGCTTCCTCAACGCCCAGTGGGGTATCGCCGACGGCATCCCCGACTGGTCCGTTGCCGATGGCATCGACGTGACAACGCTCGGTGCTCCCGACAACTACATCCTTGCCGTCAACCAGTTCGACAACCTCCGCGTTGCCCGCTTCGACGACGCCTACGACTCGGTCCAGGCCGGTTTCGCCAGCCTCTTCTCCCTGAGCGGCGGTGGAACCGTGCTCGACGTCGTCCTCGAGAGCGAGGCCTACATCGAACAGGCAGGCATCGACCTGCCGGTCTTCATTGCGGCCGGCAACGACCACACCACCATGCTCGCCGAGGACTTCTACGAACTGGAAGAGGGTGGGGTTCGCTGGGTCGACTGGTTGACCGATTTCATCACCGGTGAGCCACTCGACGACGTGAAGTGCACCGACTGCGGCTCGCCCTCGAGCTAGAACGCCGAACTCAGCCACACAATGGAGTACCTGCGAGCCGGTCGCACATTTTGCCTTCTGGGTTCGACCCCACCAGGGTCGCTCGGTACGATGTGAACGCTCGCTAACACGCCTCTCGGAGGACCGATGTCCGACACCCTCTCCCCTGCCGACGCCGACGAATTCCGCGCCCGCTGCACGGCGTTCCTCGAAGAGCACGCCACCGGTATCAGCCTCGACGGTCAACCCGATCCACGCGGTGCGATCCGCATGGACCACGCCAAGACCTTCCAGGGGGCTCTCACCGACGCTGGTCTCGCCGGCCTCACCTATTCGAGCGACTACGGCGGACAGGGCCTCACCAAGCACCACGAGCGGATCTGGCGCGAGGAATACGGCAAGTTCCCGAACATGACGTCTGAGCTCACGATCTCGCACGGGATGTGCGTTCCGATGCTGAGCGAGTACGGCACCCACGAGCAAAAGAGCGCCTACCTGGCCGACGCGATCGCCGCTCGCACGGTGTGGTGCCAGATGTTCTCCGAACCCGGCGCCGGATCCGACGTGGCGAGCCTGCAGACCAAGGCCGAACGAGACGGCGACGTGTGGGTCATCAACGGCCAAAAGGTCTGGACCACGACTGCACACCTGTGCGACTACGGCATCATCATCGCTCGCACCGACCCGACCGTCGCCAAGCATGCCGGCATCTCGATGTTCATCATCGACATGCACGCACCTGGCGTCGAGGTCCGTCCCATCAACCAGATCGACGGCGGCCAGCACTTCAACGAGATCTTCTTCACCGACGTGGAGGTCCCGGCCGACCATCTGCTGGGCGACCTCAACAACGGCTGGAACATGGCCACCGCCATGCTGATGTACGAGCGAGTTGCGATCGGTTCCGGCTCGACCAGCGGCGTTCGGCACAACTTCGCCGATCAGTTGATCGAGACCGCCACCAAACTCGGCCGCATCGACGAGCCGGTCATCCGTGACCAGCTGATGCAGCTCTACATCATGGAGACCACCGCCTCGCTCGTGTCGATGCGGACACGGGCCGAACTCCAAGCCGGCAAGACCCCGGGCCCTGGGGGCTCGCTCGGCAAGCTGATCGGCACCATCAACATGAACTTCGCCCGCGACCTGGGCATGGAGATCTACGGCTCGGCCGGTGTTGCCTGGGACGGTGACGGGGGCAACTGGGCCCGGTTCGCGCTCACCAGCCTGCAGGGTGGGATCGCCGGTGGCACCAACGAGATCCAGCGAAACATCATCGGTGACCGCGTCCTCGGTCTGCCCCGTGACGTGGATGTCTCGAAGAACGTGCCGTTCAACGAGCTCAAAGTCGGTACGCAACGCGACTGAGCGAAGTAGGTTCCCGGAAACGGCGTTTCCAGGAGAATCCCATGCAACTCGCCATGGTCGGCCTCGGCCGGATGGGCGCGAACATTGTCCGACGACTCATGGCCGCAGGCCATGACTGTGTGGTCACCGACGTACACGCCGACGCAGTCGCCGACCTCGTCGGCGAAGGTGCAACCGGCGCCGACGATCTCGCCGCACTGGTCGAGCAGCTCGACTCGCCGCGGCGTGTCTGGCTGATGGTGCCCGTCCACTTCGTCGATTCGCTCATCGACGAGTTGACCCCGTTGCTCGACCCGGGCGATGTCGTCATCGACGGCGGCAATTCCTTCTACCGCCACGCCATCGATCGCGCCGACCGACTCGCTGAGCACGGCGTGCACTATGTCGACGTCGGTACCAGCGGCGGCGTCTACGGCCTCGAGCGCGGCTTTTGTCTCATGGTCGGCGGTGAAGCCGACGTGGTCGACGCGATGGGGCCGCTGTTCGACTCGATCTCACCGGCGATCGATTCGGTCCCTCGCACCCCCAACCGGACGGGGGAGGTGGAGCCGGCCGAACACGGGTGGTTGCACTGCGGTCCGGCCGGCGCAGGTCACTTCGTCAAAATGGTTCACAACGGCATCGAGTACGGGATGATGGCGGCGATCGCCGAGGGCCTGGGAATTCTCGACGCCGCCGATGCCGGTACCGAGCAACGCCAGGCCGATGCCGAGACCGCACCACTCGACGACCCTCGCGCCTACCAGTACGACTTCGATCTTGCTGCGATCAGCGAACTGTGGCGGCGCGGCAGTGTCATCAACAGCTGGCTGATCGATCTCACCGCCAACGCCTACGCCGAAGATCCAGAGCTGTCACAGTTCACCGGTCGGGTCTCGGACAGCGGCATGGGGCGCTGGACGGTGAAAGCGGCGGTCGACACCGGGGTACCTGCCCACACGATCACCGCGTCGCTGTTCGAACGCTTCGCCAGTCGCGACCACTTCGACTACGCCGGGAAAGCGCTGTCGGCCATGCGGATGCAATTCGGTGGTCACCACGAGAAGCCGGCAGAGGAGGCCTGATGACGCGCGCCGATGCGCTCGTCCTGTTCGGGATCACCGGTGATCTGTCCGAAAAGAAGCTGATCCCTGCGCTCTATGAACTGACCGTCGAAGGCCGCCTCGACATCCCTGTGGTCGGCGTGGCCCGAAGCGGCTGGACGCTCGACGACCTGTGTGCCCACATTCGCCGCGTGCTCGCCGACCGCGATCAAACAGCCGTCGACCAGCTCTGCACTCGGCTGCGACACGTCGACGGGGACTACCAAGATCCCGCAACCTTCGCCGACCTCGCCGAGCAACTCGAGGACGTCCAACGTCCGTTGTTCTTCATGGCCATTCCACCGTCGCTGTTCGAAACGGTGGCGACCTCGCTCGCCGGTGTGGGTCTGAGCCAACGGGGTCGTCTTGTGATCGAGAAACCGTTCGGGCGTGATCTCGCCAGCGCAATCGAACTCAACGACATCCTCCACCGTCACTTCCGTGAGGACCAGATTTTCCGGATCGATCACTTCCTCGGCAAGGAACCGGTGCAGAACCTGCTCGTGTTCCGCTTCGCCAACAGCCTCCTCGAGCCGATCTGGAATCGCCATCACGTCGCAAGCGTGATGGTCACCATGGCCGAGTCGTACGGCATCGAAGGACGGGGACGCTTCTACGACGGGGTCGGGGCCATACGCGACGTCATCCAGAACCACCTCTTGCAGATCGTCGGCCTGCTCGCCATGGAGCCACCGGTCTCCGGCGACCCCGACGCACTGCGCGACGAGGTCGTGAAGGTGCTCAAAGCAGTCCAACCGCTCACCGACGACAACGTGATCCGTGGGCAATACGACGGCTACCTCGACGAGTCCGACGTCGCCCCCGATTCCACCACCGAGACGTTTGCTGCAGTCGATCTCCGGATCGACAACTGGCGATGGGCCGGCGTGCCATTCTGCATCCGGGCTGGCAAGGGCATGGCCGAAACGGTCACCGAGGCGCGCATCGTGTTGCAGGAGACCCCGCAAGACCTGTTCGCACCGGCCGGAACACCCCCACCCAACGTCATCACCTTCCGGATGAAACCCGACGACGTCATCTCGATGACGATGCAGGCGAAAGTCCCCGGGCAGGAGACGAGAGCTGAAAGTCTCGATCTCACCGTCGACTACGGCGAAGCGCTCGGCGGCGACGGTCCCGATCCGTACGAGCGACTCATCGGCGATGCGATCGATGGCGACCCTCGCCTGTTCGCTCGTCAGGACAGCGTCGAACAAGCGTGGCGAATCGTCGAAGGGGTGCTCGACTCATCGGCCCCGATCCACACCTACGAGCGAGGCAGTTGGGGTCCCCAGCTCGCCGACACCATGCTGCCGCCCGGCCGGTGCTGGCCTGAGGACGAATGACGATCGACGTCATCACCACCCCCGATGCCGAAGCTGCTGCCCGGGCAGCAGCCGAGTTCGTGGCCCACCGTGCGACGGAAACAATCGAACAGACCGGCCGGTTCGTCTGGGCGGTCTCGGGTGGCTCGACCCCAGCCCGGTTCCTTGGTGCACTTGCCGAGCACGACGACATCGACTGGTCGGCGATCCATCTCTTCCAAGTCGACGAACGCATCGTCCCGGCTCAGGCACCAGAGCGAAACGACACCATGATCCGAGAACGTCTCGTGTCACGACGACCCGAGGTCGACTATCACCCGATGCCGGTGGAGGCCGACGATCTCACCGCTGCGCTGATCGCCCATCGTGCGACCATGGCGCAGCTCGCCGGGTCACCCGTCGTGCTCGACCTCGTGCAGTTGGGCCTCGGCGACGACGGCCACACGGCCTCGCTGGTCGATGGCGACCCTGCGCTTCGCTGCAGCGACGACCTCACGGTCACGGGCCTGTACCGCGGCACTCGGCGGGTGACCATGACTGCGCCGCTGCTCAACCGGGCCGACCAACGCCTGTTTCTCGTGACCGGTGCCGACAAAGATCGGGCGCTCGATCGACTTGCCGGGGGTGATCCTCAGATCCCGGCGACGCTCATCACCGTGACCTCGACGACGCTCGTCACCGATCGCCCCGTCGCCGCCTTCTCGCCCGGCTGACCGGCAGACAGATCGGTCCGAACCGTCGAACGATCGATCACTGCCGCCCGACGATGCGGCCGGCCCGCTCGAACAGGCCAATCGTCGTGGCGTGCAACAGATCACCAAACGCTTTGGCAGCCTTGCCGGCAAAGGCTCGGGCATGGGTTCCCTCGAGAATGATCCCGGTCTTGTAACAGGCGAGAACGGCGTACCAGTCGAGGGCGTCGATCGAACGAGGCGACCGCTCGTCGTAGTGGCGCACCAGTTCGTCGATCGCTGGAAAACCGTGCCACGGCTGTACCGACATCATGCCTGCGTCGCCATCGGCCTCGGGCCAGAACGCCACGACAAGCCCGAGATCGATCAGCGGGTCGCCTCGGGTCGCCAGTTCCCAGTCGACGATGGCGGCGATCTCACCACGATCATGGCGAAACATGACGTTGCCGAGGTGATAGTCGCCATGGATGATCCCGGTCGGCGAGGGATCCGGACGGTTCTGCTCGAGAAAGGCCTGGATGTCGGCGAGATGCGGCAGGGCAGGCCCGGGATAGCCATCGAGTTCGTGGTAGCTGTCGAGTTGGGCCTGCCAACGGGGAACCTGCCGCTCCAGATACCCATCAGGCTTGCCGAACCCGTCGAGTATCCCGGTCTCGGAATCGACGGCATGAAGCGACAGGAGCGCATCGACGAACGAGAATCCCATGGCGTGGCGGACGGCTGGGTCGCCGGCGTGGAGGGCCGGGAGCCCGGACGTTGCCTGGAACCCGTCGATCGGTTCCATCAGATAGAACGCTGCGCCGAGCACGCGCTCGTCGGATTCGGCGGCGATGAGGGCGGGATGGGGTACGTCCGAACCCGCCAGTGCGCCGAGGACACGCGCCTCTCGACGCATCGTCTCGTCGGAGTTCGCACGCTTGTGTTCGGGGGGACGCCGCAGCACATAGGTTCGGCCGTCACGATCGAAGCGCAACAGGAGGTTCTGCGTACCCCCGGCAATCGCCTCGAACCGTTCGAGTGGACCGGACCCCAACCCTCGTTCGTCCATCCAGGTGCACAGAATGTCGCGATCGACGATCGAGGGATCGACCGGCTGTTCGTCAGCCATTTCCTGCGATCCCCGACACGCCGCCGTCGAGTCGGATGATCGAACCGGTGATGTACGAGCCGGCGTCACTGGCCAGCAGCAACGCGGCGCCGACGATCTCATGCGGCTCGCCCGCTCGCTGCAACGGCACCGCCGTCTTGAAGTGCTCGAAGACCTTCGGATGCCATGCCTTGCTGATGTCGGTTGCGAACGGACCGGGCATCAAACAGTTCACCCGGACCTCGGGTGCGAACGTCTTGGCGAGCCCTGCCGTCATGTTGTTGATCCCCGCCTTCGCGGCGCCGTAGGGCAGCTCGGCGGCGGACGGTGAAACCGATGCCGTCGACGACACATTGATGATCGAGCCGCCACCCGCTCGCTGCATCCGTTCACCGATGAGCGCCGACAGCCGCCACGGCCCGGTGAGGTTCACGTCGATGACCTTGCGCCAGAGGTCTTCGGTGACCGCACTCGGCGACTCATACAGCGGTGACATCCCGGCATTGTTGACGAGCACGTCGACCCGACCGAACCGCTCGTACACCTCGTCGGCCAGGACACCGAGCGCATCCCACTGACCGACGTGACACTGCATCGGGGTGATCGTGCGGCCGGTGGCGTCGGCGATCTCGGCCGCCGCCTGTTCGAGGACATCGAGCTTTCGACTCGCGATGATGACGTCGGCGCCGTGTCGGGCGAACGCCTCCGTCATCTCCCGTCCCAGCCCGCGTCCCCCACCGGTGACGAGTGCGATCTTGCCGGTCAGGTCGAACGGGCCAGCCCCCGCTCCGGTCTCGGCCATCAGACCGGCAGATCGCCCGTGGCCGACCGCGTCGTACCGAAGTCCTTGTAGGCCGCGATGGCGCGTTGTGCGATACGCATCTGATGAATCTCGTCGGCGCCGTCGGCGAACCGGGCCCAGCGGGCCTGCTGCAACATATGGGCCAATGGCGTGTCGGTGGAGTAGCCCAACGCGCCGTGGACCTGAATGGCCCGGTCGATGATGCGATTGAGGCTGTTGGCCACGAAATGCTTCGCCATCGACACCTCGGATTTGAAGTCGACGTTCTCGCCTCGGTGAGCGGCATCGATCTTCGAGGCGGCGTGCAGAACCATCAACTTCGACTGGTACAGCTCCATCGCCGAGTCGGCGATCATCCACTGCACCCCCTGCTTCTCAGCGAGGATCGAACCGTGACTGAACCGGTCGAGGGAACGGCCGACCATCATGTCCAGCGCCGTCTCGGCCTGTGCGATCCAGCGCATGCAGTGGGCGAGGCGAGCCGGGCCGAGTCGATACTGCCCGAGCAGGTGGCCTTGGCCGCGCCCACCGAGCATCTGGCGCTCATGGACGCGCAGATCCTCGATCAGGATCTCGCTGTGTCCGGTCGAGCCATGCATCGTTTCGATCTGGCGGACCTCGGTCCATCCCTCCTGCGGGAGATCGATGAGGAACGCAGTATTGGCCGCCTGGGGCAGATCGGGATCGTCCTCGGTGCGAGCGATCAGGATCGCGAAGTTGGCCCGATGGGCATTGGAGATGAACCACTTGTGGCCGTTGATGACCCACTCTTCGCCGTCCTGATAGCCCTTGGTTTGGATCAGGGTGGGATCCGAGCCGGCGACCTCGGGCTCGGTCATCGCAAAGCATGACCAGGTGCGTCCCTCGCACAGCGGCCGAAGGTACTTCTCTTTTTGTTCGTCGGTTCCCCAGTGCAGCAGCGTGTGCATGTTGCCTTCGTCGGGGGCCTGGCAGTTGAACACCCAGGGGCCGTAGCGATTTTTTGCCGCTTCGGCCTGCACCATGGCGAGCTCGACATGGCCGAGCCCCATACCGCCCCATTCCTCAGGCATGTGCGGCAACCAGATCCCTGCTTCGTGGGCCTGCTTGCGCATCCCGATCAGGGCATCGAGTCGCTCGCGTCCGTCGAGGCCGGGATGCCCGTCTTCACCGTCGATCTCTGCCCCCTTCGGTGCGATCACATCGGTGACAAAGGCCCGTACTCGGTCGCGTATGTCTTCGAGTTCGGGGGTGAGGGTGAAATCGATTGCCATGGCGTGCGAACCTAGCGGGCCGAGCGAAACGCTGCGAAGCCCGCTACGGCAGCCCGGCGCGAGGCACGTCGACGTCGACGGCAATGATGGTCGTCAGGCCACGGCCGGCCGTCTCTTCCTTGCTCGAGCCCGGCGAGACGAAGCCGAACAGGGTCCGTTCGTCGGGTCCGCCGAGCATGCACGCGACCGCTGCGCCATCGACCGGGATCTCCCGACTGATGGTGCCGTCCTCGTGGAGCCGGACGAACCGTTCGCCGACGAAATCCGAGACCCAGATCGCACCGTCGGCGTCGAGACAGCACCCGTCGGGCGATCCCTCGATGGACGCCCAGACCCGTGGCTCCACCGGATGACCGGTCTCGTCGAGGGTGAAGGCCGTGTACTGCCCACCGAACGTCTCCCCGACGATCAACGTCGAACCGTCGGGGGTAATCACGGAACCGTTGGGAAAGGCCAGCGGATGCTCGACCCGACGTGCGTCACCGTCGGGCGTCACATGGGCAAGGTAGGCCGACGCGAACTCGGCTTGGTTGTCGAGGTCGAAGCCGAAGTTCCCGACATAGGCATGCCCGTCGGCGGAGACGACCACATCGTTGCAGTTGGCGGTGGCGATGTCGGAGAGGTCGGCATGATCGCGAACGGTCCCGTCGGGCGACACGGCCAAGAGCTTTCGGCTGAGCATGGCAACCACAAGCATGGTGCCATCGGGCAACCACCCAAGCCCGGACGGCTGCTCACCGTCGAGTTGGAGCTCGATCCGCTCGTCGCCACCCTCGGCGCCGATCGAGAACACGGCATGGCGATGGAAGTCCGAGAACCAGAGCCGGCCGTTGTGCCAACGGGGCCCTTCGCCGAAATCGACACCGGTATGGATCACTCGTGGTTCGCTCATGGACGAACCCTACGACAGCGCTAGGCGTCGAGGTAACGGGTCACGGCCACGAGCGAGCCGACGATCGACACGACGATCGCGATGGCGAGCACGAGGATGCTGGTGGTGAAGAACTCGTTGTCGCTCACCTGGAACCCGGCCAGCAGCTCGAGTCCGTCCGGATCGCTGAACTCCTCGATCACGTATCGATCGAACGCCCACAAGCCGACCCACGCCAGGAATGCGCCGACGACGGCTTGGGCGACACCTTCGAGCATGAACGGGATCCGGATGAACCAGTTGGTGGCACCCACCACCTTCATGATCTCGATCTCGGGTCCCCGATTGCGGATGGCCGAGACGATGTTGGTGAGGATCAGCAGCGTTGCCGCGCCGAGCAGCACGAACGAGCCGATGAACAAGAACAGTCCGGCGCGGTCGGCCAGATCCTGAATGCCACGGATCGTGTCGTTGGCCGACACGACCGTCTTCACGCCCGGTCGCCCGTCGAACTGACCAGCGAGCTCTTCGACGACATCGGCGTCGGGGTCGACCGGCACCACCCGATACGACGGCGGCATCGCTTCGGGGGTGACCACTTCGATCAACTCCGGCGTGTCGGAGAAGATCTCCTTGAACTCTTCGTAGGCAGCAGCCTGATCGACGAACTCGTAGTCAAGAATCTCGGGGCTGGTGGTGATCGCGTCGAGGATGTTTGCGTTCTGCTCATCGGTGGCCTCGGGGTTCATCCACACCACGAACTCGATTCCACCCTCCCAGCGCTGGGTGGCATTGGCCACGGCGTAGTCGAAGAGGAAGAAGGCCCCGAACATCAGCAACGACACACCGATCGTGATGATCGTGGCCGTGCTGAGCAGGATGTTGCGCCACAGGTTGACGCCGGTTTCACGCACTGCGTAGAGCGGTGAGATCGCCATGGACCGCTCCCTACTCGTACACGCCGCGGGCCTGATCGCGCACGATCACTCCCCGGTCGAGTTCGATCACCCGGCGACGCATCGTGTCGACGATGCCGCGGTCGTGTGTGGCCATGACGACGGTGGTGCCGGTGCGGTTGATTCGGTCGAGAAGCTTCATGATGCCGACCGACGTCTGCGGGTCGAGGTTGCCCGTCGGCTCGTCGGCCAACAGGATCAGGGGCCGGTTCACGAATGCCCGAGCGATCGACACGCGCTGCTGCTCGCCACCGGAGAGCTCGCCAGGCCGGTTGTTCATCTTGTCGCTGAGCCCGACCAACTCGAGGATTGCCGGGACTTGCTTCTTGATGACATGACGCGGCTTGCCGATGACTTCGAGCGCAAAGGCGACGTTTTCGGCGACGGTCTTGTTCGGCAGCAGCTTGAAGTCCTGGAAGATGTAGCCGATGTTGCGGCGGAGGTACGGCACCTTCCATGCACCAAGGTGCGCGATGTCCTTCCCCGCCACGAAGATCTGGCCGTGCTCGGGGATCTCCTCACGATTGAGCAGGCGGATGAATGTCGATTTGCCTGACCCCGAGGCACCGACCAGAAACACGAACTCACCCTTGGCGATGTCGAGGGTGGCGTCACGCAAGGCGACGTTGTCGCCCTTGTACACCTTCGTGACGTTCTCGAGTTTGATCATGAGAATCCCGTGAACAGTTGGACCGCCCGGACGCCCGACGCTACCAGTGCAGCGTTTCGAATCTGCGGCATGTCGATTCGCTCCGGTCTCAGCCGATGGTCGACGACTGCCACGCTTCGAAGCGCCAGGCGCCGGCGTGTTTGACCCACACGGCCAGATAGCGGAAGTGCAGCTCGATCGGCTTGCCGTCGTATTCGATGCCGGCGGCCGCAACTCCTCGCACAATGACCGTGGCGTCGCCGGCCGCATACGCCTCCACATCGCTGCGTTCGAACGTCCTGTACTGGATCGGCCCGTTGCGGACGTGCTCCAAGAACGACTGTTTGGTGTCGAGCAGGCCCGTCGAGTGCACGTACACCATCGAGTCGCTGAGCAAACCGTCGAGCGTTGCATCATCCTGCTCGCACAGCGCGGTGACGCGGGCGTCCTCGAGCGCCATCACCATCTGGAGTTCATCACTCATCGGTACCTCCTAGGCATCGGACGTCTGGGCACGGGTCCACCGCAGCCAGGCTTCCATGAACGGTTCGATGTCGCCCCCCAGCACCGAATCGACCTGCGCCGTCTCGTGCTCGGACCGCAGATCCTTCACCATTTGATACGGCTGCATCACATAGCTGCGGATCTGGCTGCCGAAGCCGACGTTTTGTTGCTCTCCGGTGATGCCGGCGATCTCTTCCTCTCGTTTCTTGCGCTCGAGGTCGAGGAGCTTGGCAGCCATCATCTGCATCGCCCGATCTTTGTTCTGGTGCTGGCTGCGCTCGTTCTGACAGGCCGTCACCAACCCGGTCGGAATGTGGGTGATGCGCACCGCCGAGTCGGTCACGTTGACGTGCTGACCGCCGGCGCCCGACGACCGGTAGGTGTCGATCCGGAGGTCTTTTTCGTCGATCTCGATCTCGTCGGAGACCTCTTCGAAGAAGGGGGCGACCTGCACGGCCGAGAAGGCGGTCTGACGCTTTCCTTCGTTGTTGAACGGCGAGATGCGAACGAGTCGGTGGACACCGTGCTCCGACTGCATCAACCCGTAGGCGTGCCGGCCTTTGAGGATGAACTCGACATTGCTGAGCCCGGCCTCGGTGCCTTCGGAAACGGCGGTGATCTCGACGTCGAAGCCGCGTTTGTCAGCCCAGCGGTTGTACATCCGCATCAACATCTCGGCCCAGTCCTGCGCGTCGGTGCCACCCTCGCCGGACTTGATCTGACACACCGCGTCACCCTCGTCGAACTCACCGGTGAACAGTGAACGCATCTCGAGTTCGTCCAACGTGGCCTCGATGGCCGCCACCGCCTCGGCGATCTCGGGCTCGAGCGACTCGTCGTTCTCTTCGCGCGCCATCTCGTGGAGGGTGTCGGCATCGTCGACGTCGGCGGTCAACCGTCCGAACAAGTCGAGATCCTCGTTGACTGCGGCAAGCTCCGAGGTGACCTTGCGGGCCTTGTCCTGGTCGTCCCACAGATCGGGCCGCGATGCTTCGACCTCGAGCTGAGGCTGTCGCACTTCGAGTTCGGCAATGCGCAGATAACCGGCCGCTTCGTCGAGACGCTTCCGGATTGCTGTCAGTTGGTCGGTGAAGTCCTGCATGATGTCGGGGCGGGTCGGTCAGAGGGCGTCGGCGCCCGGCCGGCCGTGACACGCCTTGTACTTCTTACCGCTCCCGCACGGACAGGGCTCGTTTCGCCCGACCTTCTCGAGCTCGGATTTCACCACTGGCGTCTTCTGCACCGGCCCCGGTGCCTGCTGCACGGCGGGTCCGTTGGCTTGGGCGATCGCAGCGGCCGATGCGCCGGAGCTGGCATCACTCTTGGTTTCGGTGACACCGGTGATGTTCGGCTCGTCGGACATGTCCCCCGGCCTGGCTGCCACCTGGACGTGCATGACGTACTTCACGAAGTCGAGTGCGATGCCCTGCATCATCATTCCGAACATCTCGAAGCCTTCGCGTTGCCACTCCGACGCCGGATCCTTCTGCCCCATCGCCCGGAGATGGATCCCTTCGCGCAACGAGTCCATTTCGCGGAGGTGCTGACGCCACCGCTGATCGATGATCCGCAACATCACTTGACGCTCGACTTGGCGCAGGATCTCCTCACCCAGTTCGGCTTCGCGTTCTTCGTAGTGGGCGTACGCCTCGTCGTAGAGCATGTCGGCAAGCTCGTCGAGGGTGTCGGCTTGCTCGAGATCTTCGACGCTCAGTTGGGAGGGCCAGAGGGTTGCGATCTCGGTCTGCAGCGCATCGAGATCCCATTCCTCCACGATGTCGGACACGCAGTAGGTGCCCACCGAACCCCGCACGGCATCGTCGAGGTATTCCAGCGCCTCGTCGCGCAGATCGGCACCGTCGAGGATCTGGTCGCGGCGACGGTAGATGACCTTGCGCTGCTCGTTCATCACTTCGTCGTATTTGAGGACGTTCTTGCGGGTCTCGGCGTTGCGGGCCTCCACCGTGTTCTGGGCCCGTTCGATCGCTTTGGTGACCATCTTCGCCTCGATGGGCACATCGTCGGGAAGCGCTCGATCCATCACCCAACTCATGGCTCCGGTGGCGAAGAGGCGCATGAGGTCGTCTTCGAGCGACAGGTAGAACCTGCTCTCGCCGGGATCGCCTTGGCGACCGGATCGACCGCGCAGCTGGTTGTCGATTCGACGACTCTCATGGCGTTCGGTGCCGAGCACATAGAGTCCACCGAGCGAGAGCACCTCTTGGCGCTCGGCATCGGTGGTGGCCTTGTGCTTGGCGAGCAGGTCCTCGTAGCGCTTCCGGCCGTTGTCGGCAGTGGGATCGAGTCCCTCGGCCCGCACATCTCGGTTGGCGAGCCCTTCGGGATTTCCACCGAGCAGGATGTCGACACCACGGCCGGCCATGTTGGTGGCGACGGTGACCGCACCCAAGCGCCCCGCCTGCGTGACGATCTCGGCCTCCCGATGGTGCTGCTTGGCGTTGAGCACCTCGTGGATCACTCCCCGCTTCTCCATCATGCGCGAGAGCACTTCGGACTTCTCGACCGAGACGGTGCCGACCAGCACCGGCTGGCCCTTCGCCGACCGTTCGACGATGTCGTCGATGCAGGCGTTGAACTTGGCTTCCTCTGTCTTGTAGATGAGGTCGCCCTCATCGGCGCGAGCCAATGGCTTGTGGGTCGGCACCGGGACGACATGCAGGCCGTAGGTCGCCACGAATTCCGATGCCTCGGTCTCGGCTGTACCGGTCATCCCGGCGAGGCGGTCGTACAGGCGGTAGTAGTTCTGGAGGGTGATCGTGGCGAGGGTCTGGTTCTCCTCCTTGATCGACACCCCTTCCTTGGCCTCGATGGCCTGGTGCAGACCGTCGGACCAGCGGCGACCCTCCATGACCCGTCCGGTGAACTCGTCGATGATCTTGACGGCTCCGCTGCCGTCGACCAGATAGTCGCGGTCCTTGCGATAGAGCTCCTTGGCTCGCAGCGCAGCCTGGAGTTGGTGCACAAGGTTGGCCGAGACCTGGTCATAGAGGTTGTCGACACCGAGTGCACGCTCCACGGCGTGGACCCCTTCTTCGAGGGGGGCGACGGTGCGCTTTTCTTCGTCGACCTCGTAATGGACATCGCGACGCAGGCCCCGGGCGATGGATGCGAACTTGACGTAGAGCTGCGCCGCGTCGGCGACCTTGCCCGAGATGATCAGCGGTGTGCGGGCCTCGTCGATGAGGATCGAGTCGATCTCGTCGACGATGCAGTAGTGGTGACCGCGCTGGACCTGTTTGTCGCGTGACATCGCCATGTTGTCGCGCAGGTAGTCGAACCCGAACTCGTTGTTGGTGCCGTAGGTGATGTCTGCGCCGTACTGCTCACGTTTGAACGCCGCATCACGGTTGCCGGGAAGCACCAGACCCACGTCGAGACCCATCCACCGATGGACCTGGCCCATCCACTCGGCATCGCGGCTGGCCAGATAGTCGTTCACCGTCACGACGTGCACACCCTTGCCGGTGACCCCGTTGAGGTAGATGGGCAGGGTCGAGGTGAGCGTCTTTCCTTCGCCGGTCTTCATTTCGGCGACCCAGCCGAGGTGCAGTGCCGCACCGCCGATCAACTGCACGTCGTAGTGACGCTGGCCCAGCACCCGTTTCGCCGCTTCTCGGATGGTGGCGAAGGATTCGATCAGGAGATCGTCGACCGCTTCACCCTGGTCGAGTCGACTGCGGAACTCACCGGTCTTGGCCTGCAGCGCATCATCGGACAGCGCTTCGAACTCGGGTTCGAGCGCGTTGATGTCGGGCACCAAGGCCTCGAGCGCTTTCAGCTTGCGCCCCTCGCCGCTTCGGAGAACTCGGGTGAAGATGCTCATGGGTGCGGCGTAGTCTACCGACCGCGGGCGATCGCCCGATCAGCTGTTGCTGTGCTCGCGAAGCGCTGGGGCGGTCGAACGGGTCGCCGAAACCCGCCGCACTTCAGCCGGCTTCGTCGATGAGGCCCACGTCTCCGTCGTCGCGCTTGTAGACGACGGCAGAGCGGTTCGTCTCGGCGTTGATGAAGAAGAAAAAGCCGTGGCCGAGCAGGTCCATTTTCAGCACCGCCTCCTCGGCGCTCATGGGCGCCAGATAGAAGCGCTTGCTCTTGACGATGACCGGAATCCGTTCGTCGTCTGGTTCGAGCTGGGGTGCATCGTCGCCCACCTCTGCACCAGGCTCTTGTTCGAGCGAAGGTGCATCCATGTGGCGCAGCGTCTCCCCCGACCCGTGATGTCGCCGCTGGAGGCGGGTGCGGAGCTTGCGGATCTGGCGTTCGAGTTTCAGGGTCGCCGCATCGACCGCGCTGAACGGATCGGGGGCGTGGACCTTGCAGCGCAGATGATGCCCATGCCCTTCGACGACAACCTCACAGAACTCCTTGTCCGTGATCCGGGGGTTGCGTGCCTCGTCGAAATGCACCTCGGCGTGATCGAGGCCCTGAAGGAACTTGTCGAGCCCGCCGATTTTCTCATGGATCACCTCCTCCAGTCGCGGCGTGATGTTCACGTGCCGTGCGCTGATGGAGACGTCCATTCGTGCCCTCCGTGTGTCGGTTGTGTCCTCGACCGTACACCGACGCCTCGGGCCGTGTCAGGCCGACGGTGTACCCGGCGTGCGTTGCGACCAGACCGTGGACACTCCCGGCTCCGGCCCGATGCAGAAGGGCCGCGGCCGACCGGAGGGTGGTGCCCGTGGTCGTCACATCGTCGATCAACAACACCGTCGGCCGCCGTGGCAGTGTGCGGGCCGGTCGAAGACGGGGACCGACAAGGCGGCCCGCCCGGTCGCGCCGAGTCTGGGCCCGGTCGCGCCGCCCACGACGGAGCAATCGGCAGGCGGGTAGATCGAGTCGATGGGCGATCGCTCGGGCCAGCAACTCGCTCTGGTCGTACCCGCGTGCTCGGCGGCCCATCGGCGACGCCGGGCACCAGGTGACGACATCGGCCGGTGCGGCAAGTTCGGCCATCGCATCCGCGAGCACGGTGACGGCAGCGGTGCGTTCGCCGTACTTGAGCTGCCGGACCCACTCGGCGGGCACACCACGATGGGGCCACACGGCCCGAAGTGACCCGAGCTCGGCACCGCTGTCGCCAGATTCCACCACGACCCGAACCTAGGAACGGGATGTGACAGCGACGCAGGGTCAGACCTCGTCGACCTCGGCGTAGTTGGGCGGCCGCTTCTCGAAGAATGCCGTGACCGACTCGACCTGGTTGGGTGTCCCGATCAGGGCGCCGATCTCGTCGCGTTCCATCTTGAATCCGGCCGCGAAGTCCTCGGCGTAGGCCGATTCGACGAGGCGCTTGCCGGCCCGGATCGCATGCGGACTCTTCCCAGCGATCGTGTGAGCCAACGCCAGAGCGTCGGCGTGCGGATCGTCGCTCACATGGGTGGCGAGGCCGATGCGGACGGCCTCGGCTCCGTTCACCTCACGACCGGTCCAGATCAGTTCTTTGGCCACGTCGGCACCGACGAGACCGGGGAGCAGATGGGTGATCGTCATGTCGGGGCTGATCCCCCAGCGGATCTCGAGGATCGACATCCGCACCTCGGGATGCACAAACCGGATGTCGCACCCGATCGCGAGTTGGATCCCGGCCCCGAACGCCACTCCGTGGACTGCACCGATCACCGGCACCGGCAGCTCTCGGAATCCCCACACCGCTTGCTGGGCGCGATGGGTGATGCGGTCCTGCTCCATCGACCCGATGTCGCCAGTGCTGGTCCCGTCGGCAGCATCGGAATCCGTCGCTCCGGCCATGGCCTCGAAACCCGAGAAGTCGAGACCGGCGCACCACGCCGGGCCGTTCCCCGACAGCACCACGGCACGCAGTCCCGGCGTCGTCTTGAGCTGCTCCGAGGCGCCGATGAGGGCCGCGAACATCAGCCCATCCATTGCGTTCATCTTGTCGGGCCGATTGAGCCGCACATCGGCCACACCGTCGACGACCTCGATCGTCACTCGTTCTTCGCTCATCGTTGCTCCAGTCGTGGTGGTCTTCTGCACAGGCCGCCTGCGCTGCGGCGCGGCGAACCCATCTGCTTCGAGCGGTCAGCTCGGCGCGAAGGCCTGCAGTGCGGCGTCGTCGGGGCGACCCTGGCCCTCGGCGGGATCGAGCGGGTGGATGCAGACGTGGGTGGCACCGGCGTCGGCGTGTTCCTGCAGCCGGGTCTCGATCTGCTCGGGTGTTCCCCACGCAACGATCGCATCGACGAGGCGGTCACTCTGGGTGCTGATGTCGTCGTCGCTGAAGCCCATGCGTTTCCAGGCGTTCACGTAGCCGGGTGCGCGGCTGTAGAACTTCAGAACCTTGGCCCCGGTCGAGCGGGCACGTTCGGCGTCTTCGGTGAGGATGACCTTCTGTTCGACGAAGAGCCCCGCATCAGGACCCATCACCTCGCGCGCCATCGCCGTGTGCTCGGGCGTGGTGTTGTACGGATGGGCTCCAGCGGTGCGTTCAGCGGCCAGTTCGAGCATCTTGGGGCCGAGGGCGGCCAACACGATCGGAACCGGCTCCGATGGTGCGACCGAGGTGTACATCGAGCTCTCCATCGCATCGAGGTAGGTGCGAAGGAATGACAGCGGCTTGTCGTACTCGATGCCCCGCACCTTGTTGACGATGGCGGGGCTCGACACACCGATCCCGAGCGTCATCCGGCCGTTGGTCTGCTCGGCCACGGTGTTGGCCCCTTGCATCATCACGCCGGGATGCCGGTGGTAGATGTTGGCGATCCCGGTTGCCAGGCCGAGCGTGCTGGTTGCAGCACCGATCGACGCGAGTTGAGCGAACGGGTCGCGCCCCATCGTCTCGCCAACCCACAGCTGCGTGTAGCCAAGCGACTCGACCCGGGTGGCGAAGTCAACGACCTCCGCCCCCGAGATGCCTTCCGGCGAGAACCAAACCCCACGTGTCGTCATGGCCGATGACGTTAGTTGGCGCGGCAGGTGGGCCGGGCATCCGGTCCCTGACCGCGCCGAAGATCGTTGGTTGACGCCCCCCGCTGCCCGCCTGAGCGAACGACAGCGAGCGGATCGGCTCAGCTACCGGAGCGGGTTGGCTCAGTAGCGATAGTGCGACGACTTGTACGGGCCCTCGACTGGGACGCCGAGATAGTCCGCCTGATCGGTGGTCATCGTGGTGAGCTTCACCCCGAGGGCGTCCAGGTGGAGTCGGGCG
>Ga0181577_10001230_pt1 | contig 20769 bp, 22 predicted proteins | sample 101ome_21_FD_132468 | JGI IMG/M metagenome (GOLD analysis project Ga0181577, IMG submission 132468) | Coastal salt marsh microbial communities from the Groves Creek Marsh, Skidaway Island, Georgia - 101413BT metaG (megahit assembly) | ecosystem: Environmental > Aquatic > Marine > Intertidal...
ATGGGCGAAATCGCGCCCGCGAAACTGTTCGACACCGGGCTGTACGACCCCAAAACCAAATCGGTCGACGTGCAGCGCTGGCTGCGCGACGAGGCCTATCTGAAAGAAGAATCGCACAGCCATGGCCACGATCACGGGCACGACCACCATCACCACAACGACGTGAACCGTCACGACGAGTCCATCACTGCCTTCTGCATGACCCGCGACGAGCCGATCGACTGGGAAGCCTTCGTCGCCTGGGTGCGGATACTGATCGGCCAGCACGGCGAGAAACTGCTGCGGATCAAGGGCATCCTGAACATCGCGGGGCGCGACAAGCCCATCGCGGTGCACGGCGTACAGCACATGTTCCACGATCCCGCCGAACTGACCGAATGGCCCGACGACGACCGCCGGTCGCGGATCGTCTTCATCACCCGCGATCTGGACCGCAGTGTCATTGAGGAAAAGCTCGACAGCCTGACGGAACAGGCGGCGAAACTGGACGGTTAACCCCCCGTATTTCTTCATTTATTCGCCCGGGCCGGTCCCGGGGGTCCATGACGGCCTTACTCGTGACGTCTGTAGATTTCGTATGCGTGCGATCGACCTTCGGTAGCGATTTCCGGCCCGTAGCGCCTGCGCCTGCCGATTGATAACTCCCCGGGGACAAGCCCGGGGGAATACCGATGTCATGGATTTTGCAAGCCGGCACGCCCCAGGCGCCTCTGTCCATCCGTTATATCCAATGGTATATAACGGTTATGAGACTGATTTCCGTATCACTCCTCCTCCTCGGCCTGAGTCTGCCGGCGCCCGCTGGCGCCTCCCCTCTGACGGTCTACGCGGCCGCCAGCACGATCGCCGTGATGCGCCCGATCGAGGACATCTGGTTTCAAAAAACGGGCAAAGTCCTGCGTATCGTGCACGGATCCAGCGGCGCCTTGGCCCGCCAGATATCCGCTGGCGCGCCCGTAGACGTCTTTTTCTCGGCCAATGCCAAATGGCTCGATTACCTTATCGGACGCAAACTCGCGCAGACTGACACCCGGAAATCCGTGCTTGTTAACAGGCTGGCGCTTATCGTCCCGGCGGGCACTGGCAGGATAAACATTGTCGACCCGGCGACAGATATTCCGAAAATTCTGACCGGCAACGCCCGTCTTGCCATCGGCGATCCGCGGCATGTTCCCGCCGGGCAGTATGCGCGGGAAGCCCTTGTCAGTCTCGGCATCTGGAAAACCGTCCGCAGTAAAACCGCGCGCACGCGCAATGTGCGCCTGGCTCTGGCCCTCGTTCAACGGGGAGAAGCGGCGCTCGGCATCGTCTACCGCACCGACGCCCGACATGTTCCGCAGGTCCGCATTCTGGAAACGCTCCCCAAAAATCTGCATTCGCCCATTGTGTACGAAGCCGTCCTGACATCCGCCGCCCAACCGGGTGCCGGGAAGTTCCTCGCATTCCTGACTTCTGACGACGCCTTGACGCTGTATCGCGCCGCCGGCTTCGTGGTGCCGGAATAGCCGACCATGTTCGATCTCTCCCCCGCCGAAATCGAGGCCGTGCTGCTCAGCCTAAAGGTCTCTCTGTGGGCCGTCGGGGTCAGCCTGCCGCTCGGCATCGCCACGGCCTGGGTGCTCGCCCGGCTGGAATTCCCCGGCAAGACGCTGCTGGACGCGCTGATCCACGTGCCGCTGGTGGTGCCGCCGGTGGTGGTCGGCTATCTGCTTCTGCTGCTGCTCGGGCGCAACGGGTATCTCGGCGGCTGGATGTACGAGACGTTCGGCATCACGGTCGCGTTTTCGTGGCAGGGCGCGGCGGTGGCCGCGGCGGTGATGGCCTTTCCGCCGATGGTGCGCGCCATCCGGCTCTCGATCGAGGCGATCGACACGCGGCTGGAACAGGCGGCCCGCACCCTGGGCGCGCGGCCGATAGACGTCTTTTTCTCGATCACCCTCCCGCTGACCGGCAGCGGCATTGTGGTCGGCGTCATACTGGCGTTCGCCCGCGCGCTGGGCGAATTCGGCGCGACCATCACCTTCGTTTCCGCCATCCCGGGCGAGACCACCACCCTGCCCGTCTCGCTCTATACACTGGCGCAGATTCCGGGCGAGGAATCCGGCGCCATCCGCCTCGTCGTCCTGTCGCTGATCGTTGCCTTCGGCGCCATGTTCGCCGCAGAAATCATCGCGCGGCGGGTCCGCAAACGGATCGCCGGAACATGAGCCTCTCGGTCGACATCCGCAAAAATCTCGGCGCGTTCACGGTCGATGCCCGGTTCGACTGCGCCGGCGGCATTTCCGCCCTGTTCGGCAAGTCAGGCGCCGGCAAGACAAGCATTGTCCAGATGATGGCGGGCCTGATCCGGCCGCAGAACGGCCGCATCGAAATCGGGGGGGAGACCGTGTTCGACAGCGCGAAGAACATCGACATTCCCGTCCACCAGCGCCGCGTCGGATACGTTTTCCAGGATGCCCGCCTGTTTCCGCATATGAGCGTACGCCGCAATCTCGATTACGGCCGTCGGCGCCGCGGCGACGAGACAGGCTCCTCGCCGGCGTTCGACGACGTGATCGACGTGCTGGGCATCGGCACCCTGCTCGACCGGCGGACGCATCTGCTGTCGGGCGGCGAACGCCAGCGGGTCGCGATCGGCCGGGCGCTGTTGTCGGCGCCCCGGATCCTGCTGATGGACGAGCCGCTCGCCTCGCTCGACGCCGGTCGCAAGGCCGAAATCATTCCCTTCATCGCCCGCATTCAGGACCAGTTCCGTCTGCCCATCGTCTATGTCAGCCATTCGGTCGACGAGGTGTTGCAGCTCGCCGACACCATGGTACTGCTGGCCGATGGCGGGGTGGCCGCCGTCGGCCCGGTTGAAGACGTGATGAACCGGCCGGACCTCGTCCGCATCACCGGCACCGGCGATGCCGGCACGGTCATCCCGGCGCGCGTCACCGATACGGATGCGGAATTCGGCATCGCGACGTTGACCTTCGCGGGGGGCGATTTCCGGGTGCCGGCGGCTGGGCTGGAGACCGGACGCCGCCTGCGCCTCCGCGTCCGCGCCCGCGACGTCAGCCTAGCCCTGACAAAGCCGGAGGACGTCAGCGTGCTGAACATCTTCGAAGGCACGGTCACCTCGGTGTCAAACAGCGACCGTCCGCAGACCGATGTCTCAATCGACGTGGGCGGTGCCATCATCTGGTCGCAGATCACGCGCAAATCCCTGTCGGAGCTGGAGATTGCGCCCGGCAAAAAGGTGTTCGCCATGGTCAAGGCCGTCGCCTTAGATCACCCGGTGGCCCACCCGTGAGAAAGCCCGCCTCGGTTAAAGGACTGGAAGATCTCGGCCGAGTGCGGCTGTCGCCGTCGTTCTACCTGCGCGATTTTCTCTACAGTGAAATTTCGGCGATCCACGGCATCCCCAATATCCCCGACGATCCGCTCCTTGCCATCGAGGCCGGACGGAAACTGTGCGAAGAACTGTTGGAACCCCTGCGCAATGCCTTCGGCGGGCTCAACATCCGCTCCGGCTTTCGGTCCGCCGCACTGAACGATTTCGGCAACAGAAACAAGCTGAACTGCGCCGCCAACGAAAAGGATTACGCCGGCCACATCTGGGACCGACGCGACGTCGACGGCTGCATGGGCGCCACCGCCTGCGTGGTCGTCCCGTGGTTCGCCGACCGCTACGCCGCCGGCGCCGACTGGCGGGCGCTGGCATGGTGGATCCACGACCACCTGCCCTATTCCCATTTGCAATTTTTCCCGAAGCTGTGTGCCGTCAATATCCAGTGGCACGAACGCCCGCGGCGGCGGATCGACAGTTTCATCGCGCCAAGGGGATGCCTGACAAAGCCGGGGATGGACAACCACGGCGGGGATCATTCCGCGTGGTATGCGGGTTTTCCAGGGTAAAGCCAGACAAGCATCGTTTGAGACGCGCTTTCAACAACCCCTCATCAGGACGAGGTTTATATACATAATCCTCATCCCGATGATCCGCGATAGCGGTTTCTCGACGGATCGCTTCCAAAAATCCTGTAACTATTTCGCCCAAAAGTTCGCTTTTTGTTCTTTCTCGTGATATGGGTAATTGCCGACCTGAAGCAATTACAGGAGCCGACTAGAATCGAGCGCGGTTTAACGCTCGCCTACATGAAAACCGGCTCACAACCAATACCCCGGGTATCCCGGAACGCGTAATACGGAGCGTCCTGTGCATGGGGTTGTTTTTCGTGTTTTGAAATTCGTGTCCCCGGCGGGGCCTGAAAAGTCGTCGCGCGGGGGGTGGAAAGGAGTAATTGAGTCATGCCTAAGAATCCGAACCCGTTCGCGGGTACCGTCCGATGCGGCGCGCGAACGCGGGTGGGTATACCGTGCCAGGGCCTTGCGGTCAGACAAACCGGTCGCTGCCGGATGCATGGCGGGGGCGGGTCGGGAGCGCCTGCCGGCAACCGGAACGCCTTAAAGGACGGTTTCTACCGGGCAAAAGCGAAAGCCCGCCGACGAGCGATGAACGCATTCATCCGCGACATGACTGAACAGATTGCAAGATTCGAGGAGCTGACGTACCGCGACAGTACCCTGCCCCGGTTCAGGCCGCCCGAGCTATACGATCCCGATTATGAGCCGCCATCAGGTCAATGACCGGGCCGGCCGGCACCACGCCTGACGGGTTCACGTCGGACATGCCGCCGTAATACCCCTTCTTGATGCCGGCGATGTCGACCACGTCGGCCACGCCCGGGGTCTGGTAGAGGTCGAGCGTGTAGTTCCAGAGATTGGGATAGTCCTGGATGCGCCGGATGTTGCATTTGAAGTGGCTGAAATAGACGAAGTCGAAACGGATCAGCGTCGCGAACAGCCGCCAGTCCGCCTCGGTCGGATAGTCGGCGACCAGATAGCGCTGCTTTGAGAGGAGCTCTTCGAGGAAATCGAAGGTCTCGAACATGGGGCCGATATATTCCTCGTAAGCTTCCTGGGTCTTGGCGAACCCGCAGCGGTAGACGCCGTTGTTGACCGTCTCGTAGATGCGGTCGTTGAGCTCGTCGATGCGGGCACGATGCGCTTCCGGATATAGATCCGGAAGGTCTTTTTCCGCCCACTCGTCGAACTCGGTATTGAGCATACGAATGATTTCGGAGGATTCGTTGTTGACGATGGTCTTTTTCTCGCGGTCCCACAGGGTCGGCACGGTAACGCGTCCGGTATATTTGGGATCGGCCCTGATATAGACCTCGTGCAGTTCGAGGATGCCGCTCTCGCCCGGCTGGATATCGTCGATGCCCTGCGTGTAGGCCCAGCTGCGTATCCGCGGTTTGTCGGAAAGCGTGGCGGAGATGACGTTTTCCAGCCCTTTCAGGCGGCGGACGATCTGGGTACGGTGGGCCCATGGGCAGGACGGTGCCAGGAACAGGTGGTACCGTCCCGGTTCGGCCTTGAAGCCGGACGAACCGTCGGCTGTGATCGTATCGCGCCAGAGAGATTCGGCGCGGACGAATGCGCCGCCGGTCGGATTGCGATACTTCGCGTCGTCGTCGATCCATTCGCCGTCGATGACCATCCCCATGATGCCGTTCCTCGTGTGAAAAATGCGTGGCGTCATAATAGGGTGTTTTGAAAGCATGGCAAAACACGGTGGTGCGATGGACAGCCAATTGACGATCGGCCATCATTCGCATCGAACAAGGGATGAGGATACCCATGGACTACCAGCTCCCCGAGGAACTGCGCATGCTGAAGGAAACCCTTCGGCGGTTTATCGACAACGAGGTCATTCCGATCGAGCGCGAAGCCTATGACGGTCCCGAGATGGTGCCGGAGATCCGCGAGAAACTGGAAGCCCGCGCGCAGGAGCTCGGAATCTGGGGCGTCGACGTGCCGGAAAGCCTCGGCGGGCTCGGCATGGGACTGCTGGCCCGCGCCATCATCTGGGAAGAAACGGGCCGCACCATCGCCTTTCCCCGGCGCAAGAAATGGATCTTCGGGCCCGATGTCAGCCCCCTCCTTGCCGGCTATGCCAACGAGGAACAGACTGAAAAATATCTGAAGCCCTGCATCGAGGGAAAACTCAAACCCGGCTTCGCCCAGACCGAACCGGACGCGGGCGGCGACCCGGCGGGCATGAAAACCACCGCCGTGCGCAACGGCGACGAATATGTGATCAACGGCAACAAGCGTTTCATCACTGGCGCCGATACCGCCGATTTCTTCCAGGTGATCTGCGTCACCGATCCCGAGAAAGGCACGCGCGGCGGCATTTCCTGCATCATCGTGGACGCCGACACGCCCGGCGTAAAGATCCTGCGCAAGCAGCAGACCATGATGGACGACCAGCCCTGCGAGATGGCCTTCGACGATGTCCGCGTGCCGGTCTCCAATCTGGTCGGCAAGGAGGGCGACGGCTTCCGCATGGCGCAGACCTGGATCACCATGGGCCGCATCCGTCACGGCGCGATCGGTATCGGCACCATGGAGCGCTGCCTCGAACTCGGCGCCTCCTACGCCAAGGACCGGGTGACGTTCGGCAAGCCGCTGGCCGACCGCCAGGCCATCCAGTGGATGCTGGTCGACACCTTCGCCGATTTGCACCAGATGAGATTGATGGTCTACTCCGCGGCGTCCAAATACGACGCCGGCGAGGACATCCGCTGGGAATCCTACATGTGCAAATACATCGGCGACCGCAAGGCGTTTGAGGCGACGGACCGCTGCATGCAGATGCATGGCGGCGTCGGGCTGACCACCGACTTCCCGATCGAAAAACTGTGGCGCGACGCGCGGTCGTTCATGATCACCGAAGGTCCCGAGGAAATCCTGAAACATGCGTTGCAGCGCCACGTGCTGAACCAGTACGGCTGACGCGCTTGGCCTTTCAGGCGTTCCTCCACGATCCGAACTACGGACGGCTGCGCGGCATCGCGCTGATGATCGCATCCACCCTCGCCTTCTCCGGCATGCACACCACGATCAAGCATGTCAGCGGCGACGTCGATACGTTCATCATCGTGTTCTTCCGCAACCTGTTCGGGCTCGTCGCGCTGATGCCGCTGTTCCTGCGGCACGGGCTGGCGCCGCTGAAAACGACCAGGATCGGCACCCATGCGCTGCGCGTCACCATCAACTTTGCCTCGATGGCGATGTTTTTCTACGCGCTGTCGATCACACCGCTGGCCGAGGTCGCGGCGCTGACGTTCTCAGCGCCGATCTTTGCCACCGTGCTGGCGATCTTCATCTTCAAGGAGGGGGTCGGCATGTCGCGCTGGGTGGCGATCTCAATCGGTTTTGCCGGTACGGTGGTCATCCTCCGCCCCGGGTTCGAAGCCGTCAATGTCGGCGCCCTGCTGGCGGTCGGCGCGGCTCTGCTATGGGGCAGCGCGGTCATGATCATCAAGGATCTGGGTCGGACCGATTCCGCGTTGACGATCACCACCTACATGGTGCTGCTGCTGATCCCGATCTCGCTTGTGCCGGCGCTGTTCGTGTGGGAATGGCCGACCTGGGAGCAGCTAGGATGGCTGCTGCTGGTCGGCATCTGCGGGTCGGCGGGCCATCTGCTGCTGAACCACGCCCTGAAGCAGGCACCGACCAACGTGGTGATGCCGATCGACTTCGTCCGGCTGATCTGGGTCGCGATCTTCGGCTATTTCCTGTTCGGCGAAGTGCCCGACGTCTTCGTCTGGATCGGCGGCGCCATGATCTTCGCCTCGGGCCTGTGGATCGCCCATACGGAGAACCGGAAACGGAAAGAGGCGCCCGACGACGGCTCCGGCTGACTATTTCCCTGCGGGGCGCTCCAGACCGAACAGCTTCAGCGCGTTCTCGCCGAGGATATTTTTCTTGGCCTCGTCGTCCAGCATGGGCAGGTCCCAGATGACGCTCGGCGCATCGAAGTCCCAGTGGGGCCAGTCGGACGCATAGAGCAACCGATCCTTGGCGTTGATCATCTTGAGAGTCACTTCTAGCGCTTCGCGATGATCGGTCTCCATCGGCTGACAGGTGTAGAACATCTCGGACATGTACTCGCTCGGCGGCTTCTTCAGCATCGGCGCTTCGGACGAGCGCATCAGATAGGTGTGGTCGAGCCGCTGCATCAGCCAGGTGACCCAGGCGAGTCCGGACTCGATCCAGATAACGTCAAGGCCGGGGAAACGTTCCGGAAGCCCGTTCATGACCCAGTTGCTCATATGAACCACGTTGCACCACACGAAAGACAACGCATGCATGGTGCCGAAGCGGTTGATCTGCGCCATGGACGGGTCAGCCCAGTTGTAACCCGCGTGGAAGCCGAGCGGCTTGCCGGTTTCCTCGATCGCGCGGTAGAGCGGCATGTAGTCGTTATGATGAATCGGCTTGTGGCGGACGGACGTGATCATGAAGCCCACAACGTCGGGATGGTCGCCCAGATCCAGCACCGTCTGCAACGCCGCCTTGGGATCGTTGAACGGCAGGAAGAGCATCGTCTTCATCTTCGGATCCATCGGCAGAATGTTCTCGCAGAACCACATGTCGTAGGCGCGGCCCAGCAGCGCCTCCATGTCGAACTGCGGATGCATGCCGAGGTTCAGCATAGGGGTCGGGAAGACGACCATGTAATCCAGGTGAAACGAGTCGATCGCGCGGCGGATCAGCGTGACGTCGCGATGGACCGACGTAGCGTCGACCGGCTCGCCCAGCTTCGCCTGGTGCGGCACGCGGCCGCCGATATCCTGATACCGCAGCGCCAGATCGCCGTTCAGACCGTAGGGCGGGCTCCCGGTCCGGTTGACCAGGTGATCCAGCGCCATCTGTCGCTGGACCTCGTCCTCGATGTATTCGCAGATGTCGCGCCAGGACTCGATCTCCATGTGATGCGCGTCGGTATCGACGATGACCATCTGGTCGAAATTGTTCTTCTCCCCCTGGAACTTGCAGTGGGCGAGAATATCGCGCGTGTCGGTCTGGGTGGTGATTTCCTTGACCGGAATTTCGCGGGTGGGTTCAAGGCCTGTGTCCATGATCTTTCCTCCGTGATTGCGATCATGCTACCCGCCCCGCCAGCATATCGCCAGACCGCATCGACGACGCTATCCTGCCGGAAACAATTGGGAGTTCAGTTCATGCGGCCCTTTCACGTAGGCGATATCCTCGTATCCAGCTTCATCGAACGCGACGGTCCCTGGCGTGCGCCGTCGATCATGTTCCCGAGCGCCGACCAGGCTACCGCCCTCGCCCACCTGAAAACCATGGCGCCGGAAGTCTACGACGCCAAACAGGACCTGCTGGTCATCACTTATCAGACCTTCGTGGTGCGCACGCCAAAACACAATATTCTGATCGATACCTGCGTGGGCGAACACAAACCGCTGCGCGGCCCAGCGCTGGATTTTCCGAAGCAGCCATGGCTCGACGGCTTCGCCGCGCACGGGCTTCGCTTCGAAGATATCGACTACGTGTTCTGCACCCATCTGCATGTCGATCACTGCGGATGGAACACGCGGATGATCAACGGCAAATGGGTGCCGACCTTTCCCAACGCGACCTACATTTTCGGCAAGGTCGAATACGAGGCGTGGGAAGCGGCAGCCAACGAAGCGGAACGCGACGAACGCCGCTCGGCCGTTTGGGAAGACAGCTGCCTGCCGATCGTCGAGGCAGGCCAGGCGAAGCTGGTCGATGCCGATTTCGAACTGGAAGACGGCATCTGGCTGACGCCCGCGTTCGGGCATTCGCCGGGCCAGGTCTGCGTCAATTTCAGATCGAAGGACGGCCACGCCATCTTCACCGGCGACATGATGCATCATGCGCTGCAATGCGTGGAGCCGGACTGGAGCACCTGTTTCTGCCCCGCGCCGGAAGAAGCCGCCGCGAGCCGGAAACGCATTCTTGCCAGCGTGGCCGACAGCAACACCATCGTCGTCCCGGCTCATTTCCCCGGCCAGACCGCCGGATACGTGGATACCGACGGCGACGCGTGGCGCTGGCGCTATATGGAATTCGACAACGGTGTGCCAACCCGGGTGGGCGGCACGCAGTCGATGCCGGTCTGACGCCTCGCCTCCCCGGAGCGGCCCTTCTTTAGTTTTGGAAACCGTAAAGCGCCGCCGGATTGTCGACCAAAAGCTTCTCACGTACGGCAGGATCGGGCGCATAGCGCGGGATCAAGTCCACGAGGGCGCCGTCATCGGGCATGCCCTCCCAAAGATTGGGGTGTGGCCAGTCGGTGCCCCAGAGCACGCGGTCGGGATTGGTATCGATAACGGCCTGCGCGAAAGGCACGACATCGTCATACGGCGCACCCGTCTGCGACAGACGTTCCGCGCAGGAAATCTTCACCCAGACGTCCTCGTTGCGCATGAAATCGAGGAGCAGGCGGAACGGTTCGGATTCCAGACCGTCCGCTACCTTGACCCGTACCATGTGATCGAACACCACCGGCAGCCTAAATTTACGCAGGTCGGCATTGAATTCGACGATGTCTTCGGCTTCGATATAAATCACGAGGTGCCAGCCCAGGCCCTCGATCTTCTCCGCGATGCGGTGAACACGATCGAAGTTGGGCGGCCCGCTGAGATGACGTGCGAAGCTGAAGCGTATCCCCCGGATGCCGCCGTCGTGAAGTGCTTCAAAATCCTTCTCGGTGAAATCTTCGTCCACGATCGCGACGCCTTTCCAACGACCGTTCGAAGTCGCGATGGCATCCAGGGTTGCCGAATTGTCGGTCCCGTGACAGGTCGCCTGGACAATCACCGACCGGTCGAAACCGAGCAAACCGTGCAGGCCCTGTAGTTTCTCCTTGGGCGCATCCACCGGCATATAGGTCGTCTTCGGATGGTACGGAAACGTGTCGGACGGTCCGAAAACGTGGACATGTGCATCGCAGGCGCCCGGCGGCGGCGTGAAGACGGGTTTGCTGGGCGACGGATGCGGCGGAGGTGGATACTTCATGAAAAAACCCGGTTGGACTGTTCCACCGGGTTTTAGGACGACAGATACATCGTCAGCAAGGTTTTCCTCTCAGCAACTCGCCGAACCACCTGTCTGGCCCAAGCTGAAGGGGTCGAAACGAACGCTTTGCACGGCCTTGTCTTCGAGCAGGTCGTTGATTTCGTCCGGCACCGAGCCGTTATAGCCTGTCGGGCCTGCCGCGAGATTGCGTTCTTCGGGCGGATGATCGGACAGCAACACGACGAGGAAATCGCGGACATAGGCGATCCGGTTGCAGACCGCGTCGACGCCGTTTGTGCCTTTCACGACCAGGGTCGCGCTGACGTTTCCATGATTGGTGTAAATCGCTCCGACATTGACGTAGTTGGGCTCTACCTCTTCCCGGTAACGCCGTTCTTTCGTCGCGGCATCGATCGCTCGATCCGCCGCGTCCATCACGGCATTGGCCGCCTTGCCTGCCTGTTCGGAATTGCCCGAGCTTTCGAGAAACAGCCAGGTCCCCGCACCGAGCCCGATGATGACGAAAACCGGTATGATCAGTTTGAGGCGCATAAGCCTGCGCACCTTTCGCATTGAAAACTAAAGGAAATTCTATGCGGAAGGTGTAAACGAAACCTAAACGGTCGATACACGCCATGAGTGTGGCAATGCAGTAGCCCGGCCGTTATCCTGTCACCATGAACGTCGACTACATCTATCATATGTGCCGGAAAACGGCATGGCAGCAGGCTCTGCAATCCGGCGAATACGCCGGGTCCGCGCTCGACCTGAAAGACGGTTTCATCCATTTCTCCACCGCAGAGCAGGTCGAGCGGACAGCGGCCCTGCATCTGAGTGGCATCTCCGGCCTCGTGTTGCTTAAAGTGCCGGCAAGATCGGTCGCCGATGATCTGAAATGGGAACATTCCCGCGATGGCGCCCTGTTTCCTCATCTCTACCGGCCGCTGCGATGCGAAGAAGCCGTCGAGGTGACTGAACTTGAAGTCGATGCTGACGGATGCCACGTCTTCTTCGGTTTGGTCTGAATTTTTCCGGACGTCCGTCCCGTGAACGTCGCAACCTTACGACAAGGCGGTATCGCCTATGTCTATGTCGGGAAAACGCCGAGAGACACCATGGACCAGTACATCGCGGCGATGCAGCGCCAGTCCCGAGCCTGAAGCAATAAATTACAATCGCCGACGGATGATTCTGCCACCCGACGTGTTGATAGCTATAGCGCGAGCGGTCGACCCAACGGCCCTCCGGTTCCGCTCCGATGTCGACCTCGGGCAGGATGACACATCGGGGGCGGACCTTTATGCGCCCTTCCCTATGCAAAAAGGCTATTTCCGACTATTTCTGGCGATATCAGGGAGGATAAAATATGACCCAGGTCGCGGGTGAAAACTATGGCGCCGTCGATATCGTCTGCAACGCCTTCACGCCGGAAGCTGTGGATAACGGCTGGATGTCGGTCGATCCGGAATTCCGCAGGAAAGTGCGGGTAAAACCCGAATACCGCGACGGAGTCTCCCCACAAGACTACATCGTCATGATGGACCGCTGCGGTATCGAACGGTCCTTCCTGATCGCCCAGCGATCCGGCGATATCCGCATCCAGGGATCGGCTCATATGCCGACCGATTATATCGCCGGGCTGATCCAGGCCCATCCGGACCGGTTTTCCGGCCTGATCGGCGTCGATCCCTCTAAGATCATGGAAAGCCTGGCGGAGGTCGAACACGCGGTGCGGGATCTCGGTTTCGTCGGCGCGCATCTGTATCCGCACTGGTTCAACGAAGCGCCGGATGCCGCCAAATACTATCCTTTCTATGCAAAATGCTGTGAGCTTGGCGTACCGATCCAGATGCAGGTCGGCCATTGTCTTGTGTACAATCCGCACCGCCGCCTACCGAGCGTCGGCCGGCCGATCTGCCTGGACCGGATTGCCATGGACTTCCCCGACCTCAAGCTGATCGGCATTCATATCGGCTATCCCTGGTACGAGGAGATGATCTCCGTCGCCTGGAAACACCCGAATGTATACATCGGGCTCGACGCCTACGCGCCGAAGCACTGGCCGGAAGCGACGCGGCATTACATGAACTCGTTCGGTCAGGACAAGGTCCTGTTCGGCACCGACTGGCCCGTCGTCGACCCGGAACGGGCAATGGACGACGTTGCCGGGATGGACTGGAAAGCGGAAGCAAAACGTAAAGTTCTTCGGGATAACGCGTTGAATTTGTACGGTTTATGATTTCTTGCGCCTGACGGGATTCTGTTAGACACCCGGCGCAACGACGCATCGCTCGCTCCCCTGTGTCACAGTGTTATATTCAGGGTCCGACATTCATTTGAGGGAGACAGATCTCATGGCCGACACGATGGTTCAGGACCGCACCGTCACAGGCATCCTGCAGTTTACCGTCCCCACCGGAGAGAAACTCGTCACCCAGGTGAGCGCGACCGGCGGCGGGCAGAACGACCCCAAGACCGGCCAGTACGAAATGAAGGAGATCACGATCCATGACGGCCGTCCCATCGCGGACGAGCTGGACATGGAGGTGCAGGGCTTCGAATTCCTGGAATACCCGACCGCCGTCACCGATTTCACCGACGACGAACAGGTAAAGAACGTCTATTACCCGGAGCTGGAAAAGCTGCTGCTCGAACGCACCGGCGCGAAGGAAGTGCTGATCTTCGATCACACGATCCGCATCGGCGATCCGGAAAAGCGGGAAAAGCTGGGAGTCCGCGATCCCGTTCGCAGCGCTCACAACGATTTCACCGTCAATTCGGCGCCGCAGCGGGTAAAGGATCTGCTGCCGCCGGCCGAGGCGGAGGAAAAACTGAAACGCCGCGTCACCTCGGTGAACGTCTGGCGGCCCCTCACCGGGCCGGTCAAGACCGATCCCATCGCCATATGCCCTTGGGACAGCATTGGCGAGAGCGACATGATTCCGGCGGAACGCAACTACGGCGACCGCATCGGGGGTATCCTGAACCTCAGCTACAACCCCGATCAGCGCTGGACGTATTTTCCGGACATGGAGCGCGACGAAATAATTCTGCTGAAATGCTACGATTCCGAAACCGACGGCCGCGCCCGCTGGACCGCCCACGCCGCTTTCGCGGACCCGAACGGCCCGGATCCGTCCCTGCCCGCGCGGGAAAGCATCGAAGTGCGGACGCTGTTGTTTTATTAGGGGCTAGGCCTCGTCGAACATCGCCACGCAGTCGATCTCAACATTCACACCCGCCCGGTGCGGCGTGCCGCCTATGCAGGTGCGGGTGACCTTTTCGCCCTGCATGAATTCGGTGAAGGCCGCGTTGAACTGCTGAAAATCCGACGGATCGCGCAGGCAGACGCGCATGTTCACCACATTGGTGAAATCCGCGCCCGCCGCGGCCAGCACGCCCTGAAGGTTGGTCAGCGTCTGGACCGTCTGTTCCTGGATATCCTCGGACACGACCTCCTTGGTTTCCGGGTCCAGCGGCCCCTGCCCCGACACGAACATCATGTTGCCGAATTTGATGCCCTGGGCCAGCGGCGACGGGGTGGCCTTGTCGCTGAACCCGGTGGTCGGCGCGGTGGCTGAGGTGATGATTTCCTTGGGCATGGTGTGAGGTCCTTTACGTTGACGTCATCCCCGCGAAGGCGGGGATCTGTTGGCTGAGGAATTAGTGTAGAGAGATTCACGCCTTCGCGGGAATGACGGCCCTGAAATATCAGCCGAAATCCCGGCCCGGGTGCACGGTGCCGCAGGCATCGCAGGTGCGCGCCTCGATCGAGTCGAAGAAATTGGCGTAGGCCTGCGACACGGGATCCTTCGTGTAATCGTGGACCACGAAAAATTCCTCGTGAATCTGCGCGTCGCAGTTGGGGCAGAACCACTGAAAGCTGTCGGTCTCGCCCGGCCGCCGCATGCGTTCGCCGACCAGCAGAAAGGCGTCTTCGGGGAAACGCGGCGAATGGGGAATGCCGGCGGCGGTGTAGACGGTCTCGCCCTCTTTCAGGACGGCTATTTCCTCTTTGCCTTCGGGCGTCCGGTAATGAAGGTTCATGCTGCCTTTCAGCATGGTCATGTGCTCGTCCGACGGGTTGATATGAAACTCGGACCGGTATTCGCGGCCGCGGGCGACGAACATCAGCGTGTCGGCGCTCTGCCACAGGACTTTGACGTACCTGCCGGACTCCGCAAGTTCCTTTGAAATGGCGTCGTGATCGGCGATGGGCATGGGGAGCATAGCGGTTTTCCTTCCCTGTGTGTTCAGGCGGCTTCGGCAGCCAGCGCCTGGCGGCCAAGAATGATGTCGGAGGCTTTTTCCGCCATCATGATGACAGTGGCGTTCAGATTGCCGCCGACAATATCCGGCATGACGGAAGCGTCGGTCACTCGCAGCGCCTCGATGCCGCGGACCTTGAGGTCGCTGTCCACGACGGCACGATCATCGATGCCCATGCGGCAGGTGCTGGTCGGGTGGAACACGGTGCTGAGCGTTTCCCGGACATAGGCGTCGATCGCCTGGTCATCGTCTTCGGACACATGCGCGCCCGGGGCGAATTCCTCGCCGCGGACGCCGTCGAACGCCGGCTGCGCGCCGATCCTCCGCATGATGCGGAAGCCTTCACGCAACACCCGGCGGTCCTCGTCGGTCGACAGGAAATTATTGAGGATATGGACCGGCGCCTGCGGGTCGGACGAGCGCAGCCACACTCTGCCCCGGCTTTCGGGGCGCAGGTGGCAGGCCCGGAATGCGTAGGTCTGCTCCGCACCCGGCATAATGCCCGGAAACCACTGCTTGGCCGACATCGACATCGGCCGGAAGAACATCTGGATATCGGGGATTTCGAGATCGGGGCGGCTTTTGACGTAGCCGGTCAGCGATGACGGTGGCGACGCCGCCATGCCGGTGCCGAACAGCTTCACTCGGGCAACATGAAACGTCAGCCGGTCGAGGCGCAGATCGCGGTGAAACTGCGAATTGCCCTTGTAGTAATATTCCAGCCCGATCGCCGGATGATCCTGCAGGTCATGTCCGACGCCCGGCAGGTCCTGAACGACGTCGATGCCCATCTCCGACAGATGATCGCCCGGCCCGACGCCGGACAGCATCAGCACCTGCGGCGAATTGATCGCACCGCCCGAGAGGATGACTTCCTTTTCGGCGCGGATCGCATGAACCCTGCCGTCCTGCGTGTACTCGAGCCCGACTGCCCGGCCGTTTTCGATGATCACCCGGTTCACATGCGCGCGCACCTGAACTTCCACATTCGGGCGCTGCATGGCGGGACGCAGATACGCAACGGCGGCAGACTGGCGACGTCCGTTCACGGCATTCACCTGAAGACGGGCAAAACCTTCCTGCGAGGCGCCGTTGTAATCCGGCGCTTTTTGGTACCCGGCCTGTTCGATGGCGCCGAAGAAGCTGTCGAAAATCGGGTCCTCAACGTTTGTGGTCTGGATTTTCCACGGCCCTTCAGAGCCGTGATAGGGATCGTCGCCGTCCTGAAAGGATTCCGCACGCTTGAAATAGGGCAGCACGTCGTCGAACGACCAGCCGGCCATGCCTTTCTGGCGCCAGCGGTCGTAATCGGCGTGATTGCCGCGCACATAGGCCATCATGTTGATCGAAGAGGATCCGCCCAGCACCTTGCCGCGCGGATGAAACAGGCGCCGGTTGTCGGCATGGGGCTCCGGTTCGGATTCGTAGGACCAGTTGAATTTCGGATCGTGCCACACCTGCCCGACGCCGAGCGGCATGTGGATCATGAAGCTTTTATCGCGGTCGCCGGCCTCGAGCGTCAGCACCCGATTGGATCCGTTTTCGCTCAGCCGGTGGGTCAGCACGCAGCCGGCGGACCCCGCACCCACCACGATGTAATCGACTGTCTTCTCGAATTCGGTCATCCCGTTTCCCTGCGACAAACTGATATGTTTACGCGAAACGTTAGCAGCCGGACTGTCGGGTCACAACAACCGGGGCGTTTCGATGAGCCGATGTCGCGGATGCCAGTCTACGCCAGCTGCAGATCCTTCTTCAGATAGGCAATGATGTCGTCGGATTCGTAGAGCCAGGTCGGCTCGCCGTTTTCATTCTCAATCTGCAGACACGGTACCTTGTAACGCCCGCCGCCTTCGATCAGCGCCTGTTTGTGCGTCTCGTCGTTGCGGGCATCGCGCAGTTCGACGTTCAGCGCCTGCCGCCGGAGTTCGCGACGTACCTTCACGCAGAACGGGCAGGCGTTGAACTGATAGAGTGCGAATTTCTCCGTCTTCGCATCCAGCGCCGCCTGCGCCGCCGCATCCCGCGTCACGGGTTTCGGCCGCGTAAGCGCATCGTAGGTGAGGACCAGTCTGCCCAAAATCCATCTTACGAAATTCACCTGAGGTCTCCTGTCCGGTCGAAAAATTCGCTGGCGACTGTTTAGCTGTTCTGCCGCCCGTGTAAAATACAAAACCTGCAAGGGAGCCACATATGCAACGCTGGCACATCGGCGAGGTCGAAATCACACGCGCGATCGAGTTCGAGGCCCCTCTGCTCGACGCTCTGACCCTGTTTCCCGATGCCGACGCGGTCACCGTGGAAAGTCACCGTGACTGGCTGCAACCGCGGCTGCAGGACCCGACGACCGGGTTGCTCATCCTGGCGTTTCACACTTTCGTCATCCGCACGCCACGGCACCTGATCCTGGTCGACGCCTGCGGCGGCAACGACAAGGAACGCCCTCAGAAACCGCGCTATCACCATAACAGCTGGCCGTATCTCGAAAATCTTGCTGCCGCCGGCGTCGCGCTGGAGGACGTCGACTACGTGCTGTGCACACATCTGCATGTCGATCACGTCGGGTGGAACACGCGGCTGGTCGACGGGCGCTGGGTACCCACGTTCCCAAACGCGAAATACCTGTTTTCCAGAACCGAATGGGATTTCTGGGAAGAAGAATATCAATCTGAAGCTTTCACCGACGATCCCTATTACGAAGACAGTATCCTGCCCGTCATCGAGGCAGGTGCAGCGATGATGGTGGAAGGCGATCACGTCATCGACGACTGGGTGCGCCTGGCCCCCTCTCCCGGCCACACGCCGGGTCACGTCAACGTGGAAATATCGTCCTTGGCCGGGGCCGCTACTCCCGATGCCGTCATGACCGGCGACCTGATGCATCACGCTCTGCAGTGTGCGGAGCCGCACTGGAACAGCTGCTTCTGCGTTACCCCGGCACAGTCCGCCGCTACGCGCCGTGCCTTCCTGGAAGAACACGCGGGCAGCCCGACCCTTGTGATGCCGGCCCATTTCCCGACACCGGGCGCGGGAAGGATCGTCGAGGTGGGCAATGCCTTCCGCTTCCGCTTCCACGAAAACGATTGATGACGTCAGGCATCCGCGCCGCCGGCCAGGGCGCCGACGCGTAAAAAATCGACTAATGACATCGGAATGGCGCGCCCGGAGGGATTCGAACCCCCGACCTGCGGATTAGAAGTCCGCTGCTCTATCCAGCTGAGCTACGGGCGCTGCGCGGTGATTTCCTAACACATTTCCGTTTCCGGCGCGACGGGTTGGTGACGACGGGCGATTGCGAAGGCGTCCCCGCTGTTCCATAAAAGAACGAACGGGAGGGAAAGAAGATGACCGGAAAACTCGAAGGACGGAAAGCCATCGTCGTGGGCGGCGGCGGCGGGATCGGCGGGGCCATCGCGCATCGCTTTTATGCCGAAGGCGCAAGCGTCGGTATCGTGGACGCGAATACGGCGGCCGCGGAATCACGCGCGGAAGAACTGCGCAATGCACCCGGAACTGGCCGCGTATTCGCCCTGGGCATCGATATCGGCGACCCCGAAGCCGCAAAGAAGGCCGTCGAGGACACGGCCAACGCCCTCGGCGGCCTCGATACGACGGTCCATTCCGCCGCCACGCGCGAACCGACGGCGACGGCGGAAGACATGGAGATCGAACACTGGAACGAGGCGCTGCGCGTCAATCTGACAAGCATGTTCCTGCTCTGCAAATACGCGATCCCTCATCTGCGGAACGCCGGCGGCGGCGTCATCATCAACATCGCGTCCCAGCTCGGCAGCGTGGTCACGCCGGGACGGCCCGCCTACCACGCCACGAAAGGCGCGGTCATTCAGCTGACCAAGGCGATCGCCATCGAGAACACGCAGGACAATATCCGCGCCGTCACGATTTCGCCCGGCGCCATCGAAACCGACCGTCTGCTCGCCCGCCACAATTCGATCGAAACCATCCGCGAGAAACTGACGCCCGGCCACCCCATCGGTCGCCTGGGACAGCCTGAAGACATTGCCGGCGCGGCGCTTTTCGTCGCGAGCGACGACGCCGCGTTCATGACCGGATCCGATCTGATCGTCGACGGCGGCTATACGGCGGTCTGATCCCGTGGCGCGGGCTCTGATTACGGGGGCGGAAAGCGGGCTGGGCCTGGCGCTGGTCCGGGTCTTTACCGACGCGGGTTACAGTGTCGCGGTATTGTGCCGGGGGGCGTCGGCCGAACTGGATGCACTGGCGCCGGACATGCATGCCGATGTCGACGTGACCAACGCCGCTGCCGTCTACCGCGCCGCCGCCGCTCTCGGCGATGCGCCGATCGACGTGCTGATCAACAATGCCGGTATCATGATCGAAGACGATATCGACCGGATTGACATAGCCGCCGTCCGCCTCCAGTTCGAGGTCAATGCGCTCGGCCCGCTCAACGTCGCTCTCGCCTTCCGGCGGCGGCTCCGGCGCGGGTCGCGCATGATAAATATATCAAGCCGGCTGGGATCGATCGGCGACAACTCCTCCGGCGACGATTACGGCTACCGGATGTCCAAAGCCGCTCAGAACATGCTGACATCGAACCTGGCGATAGAACTGGGCAAGGAAGGCGTCTGCGTCGCGGCACTGCACCCCGGCATCGTCGCCACCGGCATGACGGGCGGCAAAGGGACGCCGGCGGACGAGGTCGCACGCGATCTTAAAAAGACGATCGACGGACTGAACGACGACCGTTCGGGAAAATTCCTCGATCGCTTCGGCGAAGAAATACCGTGGTGAAGCGTTAAACGAAGAGCAGGCTCAGCTCGGGCACGGCGATCAGAAGAATCGTTACCAGCAGCATGATAAAGGCGAATGGCATCGCCCCCAGGAATATCTGGTTCAATGTGATCCGGTCGTCGTTCAACGTCGACTTCACCACGTAACACGTGATGCCGAGCGGCGGCGTCAGCAGCCCGATCTCCACAGCGATCACGGTAACGATTCCGAACCAGATGGGGTCGCCGCCGAAGGTTCCCAGCACCGGCAACGCCAACGGCAGAATGATCAGCATGATCGAAATCGAATCCAGGATCATGCCGAGAAGGATCAGCACAATCACATACAGGACGATGAAGCCGGTAAAACCAAGCCCGGTGGATCCGATGAAATCGCCCATCTGTTGCGGCAGGCCCGACAGCGCCAGCATGCGGGAATAGATATTCGCCGCGAGAATGAGGAACAGGATCGAAACCGTAATGTGGCCCGTTTCGAGCAGCACACCCCAAAGCGCCTTCCAGTTCAGTTTTTTCCGCAGTAGCCCGACGATCAGGGCTCCCAGAGAACCTGCCGCGCCGGCTTCGGTCGGCGTGAAAATGCCGCCATATATGCCGCCGATCACGAGCACGACGAGTGCGACGATCGGAAACAGCTTCAGAAACGCGGATTTGATGGATTCGTCATCGGCGTCCACCGAGGACGCGCTCACATCGCCGATCATCTCGGGTTTCCAGGTCGCCATGCCCAGAATCAGCAGCGCAAAAGCAGCCGCCAGAATGATCCCCGGCACCACTGCCGCGATAAACAAAATGCCGACCGACTGTTCCGCCAGGA
>Ga0181577_10001239_pt1 | contig 20719 bp, 13 predicted proteins | sample 101ome_21_FD_132468 | JGI IMG/M metagenome (GOLD analysis project Ga0181577, IMG submission 132468) | Coastal salt marsh microbial communities from the Groves Creek Marsh, Skidaway Island, Georgia - 101413BT metaG (megahit assembly) | ecosystem: Environmental > Aquatic > Marine > Intertidal...
GATCGGGATACCAGGCGCGAGAAAATACGGCCGGTGGGCCTACAGTCTCGCTGAAGCCCGCGCAGGCGCTCCCACCGTCCACAGCTCGTGCGATAAGGGTTTCGAGTTCGCTGGTCTAGACTAGCACCTGATCCGCCAACAGCACTAGCAACTGATCACAGTCGTCAGACAGGAGCTCGCAGCCGAGCCTTATGGAGCTACTCATTCCTGATGACCAGTCGGGGTTGTGAATGAGCTCAGCGCCGGTCACGACGCCCTCATCGTTAGCTGCCGCGATAGCCTCGTGATATTTGCCGGTCATGACGACAAGTCGGGTAGGTCGGAGAGGGAGTGCCGCGTCGATCACATGCTGCAATAGTGGTTTCTTATGGAATAAGGCGAGCTGCTTACACGCACCAAATCGACGCGCTTCGCCCGCAGCGAGAATCACTATGCCTAGCCGAGACTCAGTCATTCCTGTTTAGCTGTCGCGCCAACGGATGCAGGGCCAAAGATCGCATCATGACACTTGGCGATGACGGAGAGAGCGATGCTTTCGGGCAGTTCGCCACCGATATCAAACCCCGCGGGACCATCGACGCGAGGCAGGTATTCATCATCATTGAGACCGGCTTCGACGAATACCTCTTCTCTGCGGTGGGTGGGTCCGAGGAGGCCTACATAATCGAGACCGCAACCCGCGACAGCGCTGAGACTCTGAGCATCCATGGGTACACTATGAGTCATCAGCATGGCCGCATTGACGGCATTGTCTGTCACCCATTGCGAAAGCTCTTCGACCGGACATCGCAGCCGATGGTCTGCCATGTGAAAAAACTCATCTCTTGCATTGGCGGGGCGCGGATCCCAAACCGTCGTTTCCCAACCGAGTTGATTGGCCAGTGCGACGACCGGTTGTGCGTCGATGCCACCGCCGGCGACAAGCAAGTGTGGCGCAGGCGTAATATGCGAGGTTAGCCAGGTTTTACCGTTCGACTCATCCAGTCGACTTTTCTCACGCTTACGGGTTAGTGCAGACTCCGCGACGTACTCGCTAGAAAGACTCAGCTCTCCCGGTGCGGGTATGTGTTGCTTAAAGTAGCCACTTCGGCGATTTAACAGCGAGTTATGAATCTCTAGTAGACCCTGATAATTGTTTTCAGTTTTGATGGGTTCGAGCAGTACGTGAACGACGCCACCGCAGCCAATCCCGAGTCGGTACGATAGATCATCCTCGTCGTCGCCGTCGTACCGAATGCAAACTGGGACACCCGAGGCCATCACTTTGCGCGCGTTTAGCCTTATATCCGCTTCGAGACAGCCACCACTCAACAGTCCCAGCTGCTCGCCCCCTGAGCTGATAAGACTTATTGCCCCGGGTTTTCGATAACTCGACCCTTCGGTTTTATAGACGGTGCCTAAAATCCATTCCTCGGCGTCACGTTGGGGTGCCCAACGCGACAGCATCGCGGCTAGCTGCATCGTCATGATGAGACTCCCGCAAACGACGCGATAGTCTGATGTTGGCTGAGTAGACAGGTAGGATGACGTTGGGGCTTCATGGGTAATTTAGTGTGACGAGGAGCGGATACCCTGGAGGATGTATCCAGCACTTTTCTCAAATCGTACCTTCATGTCGAAGTATCCCATGAAAGTTGCCACGTCCTCCGGAATAACCTCATTCTCCATTACCGAATCTGAGGAGCCGTCATACGAACCGGTCAACAGTGCAGATATACCACTCAGCGCGTCGATCGTTTGCTCGACGTTGAGGTCGAGACGCCCCGAGAGCTTATTGACCATGGTATGAAAGTGCACCCCCATGGCACGCTTTGAGACAATCAGCGCGTCCACCGAGATGTTTTGCTCGATGACCGTACCCAATCTTGCGTGCAGCGCGATAAAAATAGGGTCTGAAACACTGGTCTCGTAGAGGTGCGACACGAACTCGGTATCAGAGACGCCGGGCGACGTACCGATGATAATTTTGTGGCAGAAACGCTCAAACTCCTGACTGTAAAGTGACAGCAGCACCTCTTCCTTGGTACCGAAATAGAGGTAAAGCGTTCCTTTGGCGACGCCCGCACGCTTTGACAGCACGCCCATGGAGAAACCTTCGTAACCGGTTTCCATGAACAGTACTTTTGCGGTGGCGAGAATCGTATCCCGCCGGTCGCTTTTTTGCTCCGGCGTTCGCGCTCGTTTGATCTGACTAATGTTTGCTGCCATGCAGAGATAGTAACTTTGTTGACAAATGACCGCCAGTCATTAAATTAACTGACCAATGGTCAATAATGGCGGCCAACGTCGAGTTGCGACCGTATAGACAAGTAACACGTTACTGATTCGATGACACTGTCGGTTGCATGCTGGCGATTGCAGATGCCGAAACACTGAGGAACGAGTGAATGACAACATTTAAGCTAAACGGGGAAGTAAGGACAGTTGATACTGATCCAGAAACGCCCGCGCTCTGGGTAATTCGAGAGCAGCTCGACTTAACAGGAACGAAGTTTGGCTGCGGTATGGCGCAGTGTGGTGCCTGCACGATACATGTTAACGGTCGAGCGCAACGTGCCTGCATCACACCAATAGCCTCGCTGGACGGTGCCAGCGTCACCACCATCGAGGGTCTAAAAGGTGCAGACGGATCGCTTCATGCGCTTCAGCAGGCGTGGATCGATCAGCAGGTTCCCCAGTGTGGCTACTGTCAGTCAGGTCAACTGATGTCGGCGGCGGCACTGCTTGCCGATAATCCCAATCCGTCAGATGCCGATATCGACACAGCCATGCGAGGCAATGTCTGCCGTTGCGGTATGTATGGACGGATACGATCAGCGATTAAACAGGTAGCAGGCGCGTCCTTCTACGATGCGATGGAGGGTAGCCAAAATGGGTAAGTGGACCAGACGGGGCGTTCTCTCTGCCGGTGTTTTAGGTGGAACAGGACTGGTTATTGGTATTGCCGTTCGCCCGGGCAACCCGACAGAGACGGCGGGACACTTGGTAGCGGGTGAGGGCGACAACCTCTTACATATTTATTTGAAGATCGACGCTGAGAATCGTGCAACAGCGATTTTGCCTCACTCTGAAATGGGGCAGGGCGCGCAAACCGCTCTGACTCAAATGCTCGCTGAAGAACTCGATGCCGATTGGGATTTGATGAGTTTTGAGGAAGCACCTGCGGACGGCGCATATGCGAACAATGCGTTGGGTCGTGCCTACTTGTTTAAAGGGATTAACTTTCCCGACTCGGTGGTCCCCACAGTTGATGGCCTAATGCTCAATGTCGCGGATGCGATAGGTATGCAAGTAACCGGGGGGAGTCTAAGTATCCGTGCGACCGGCCAGTACTTCCTTCGTGCTGCCGGAGCCGCGGTACGAGAGATGCTCGTAAAGACTGCGTCGAAGGCTTGGGGCGTTCCTGAGAGCGAGATTCGAACCGCTAAAAGTGTGTTACACCACGATGGCAGTGGTCGATCAGCGCCTTATTCCGAATTTGCGGCAGCGGCCGCTGGAATGACACCGTCATCGACACCCAAACTTAAGAAAATGAGTCAGTTTTCTGTCATGGGTCAAAGCAAACCCCGTCATGATATTCCGTCAAAAGTGGACGGCACTGCCATGTTTGCCATGGACGTGAAGCGTCCCGGGATGGTTTACGCAGCGGTCAGACGGGCGCCCGTTTTCGGTAGCACGATTCGCCGTGTTGACGACGGTGCAGCGCGAGCTATGCCCGGTGTTATTGATGTCGTAACGATTGGTTCTTCGAGCGCATCAGGCATTGTCGGGGCCTACAAGGCAGGTGATTCAGTTGCTGTGGTTGCTGACAGTTACTGGCGAGCCGAAAAAGCGCTGGGCGTGCTGAACGTCGAATGGGAAACCGGCGGTAAGGAGACAGTTTCCAGTGAGACTATCTTTGCGCAATTTGACCGGGATATCTCTAACGGCGTCGATCGCAAACATGACGTTGTCACGGGAGATGCTAACGTTGCCTTTAACGATGCGACCACTATTCTAACGGCTGACTACCGCGTTCCGTTTTTGGCGCACTCGTGTATGGAGCCTCCAAATGCAACGGCAGAGGTATCTGCTGACCATGCGGAGATTTGGATCGGCTGTCAGAATCCATTGGGCTTCCGGCAGCATATTGCGGCCGAACTCGGGCTAGATGTCGAGAATGTCACGCTCCACAATCATTTTATGGGCGGCGGCTTTGGTCGAAAGAGCAATGCAGACTACGGCTTGCAGGCAGCCGTGATTGCACGGGCCGTCGGTCGACCCGTGCAGTTGGTCTATTCGCGTGCCGAAGATATTCGACAAGACTTCTATCGGCCCGCTGTCCAAAGTCGATTCAAAGCAGGATTGGACGCAGACGGTAAGCTGATCGCCTGGCAAAACACCTATGTAGAGAAACATGAGCCTATTGAGGCGCCGTTGATACCGTATTCGGTGACGTCACAGGATATCGGCCACGTGGCGAGTCCCACTCATGTACCGTTTGGTGCTTGGCGAAGTGTCGACCATTCTCAGCACGGCTTCTTCACGGAGTCCTTCATTGACGAAGCAGCGCACGCGGCGGGCCGAGACCCCTTTGAGTTTCGTGTGGAGATGTTAAAAGACAAGCCTCGGCTACTGGCTGCGTTGAAACGTGTTGCCAAGGAGGCCGACTGGACCAGGCCGCTCGAAGAGGGCCGCGGAAGAGGTATATCGCTTCAGGAGTCATTTGGCTCAATCGTGGCTCAAGTGGTTGAAGTGACTGTCTCGAATGGCAAAACCTGGGTGGATCGAGTCGTATCAGTGATCGATGCCGGCTACGCGGTATCACCAGATGGCACCAAGGCTCAGATCGAGTCTGGTGTTATTTATGGCCTTAGTGCCGCGATGTACGGCGAGATCACCATCGAGAACGGCGCTGTAGCGCAAAGTAGCTTTTCCGATTATGACGCGATTCGAATGCACGATTCTCCGGTTATGGAGACTCACATTATCAACAGTGGTGCAGAGATAGGTGGTGCGGGTGAACCCGGTACTCCCGGTGTGGCACCTGCCTTAGCCAACGCTATTTTTGATGCGACCGGTAAGCGAATACGGACGTTACCGATAATGAATGCGGATCTTCGCAGTGACTCGGAGGCAACGCCCGCCGTCGCAGCATTGGGCGCCTGACAACTGGCCCTAAGGTAATAAGCAAAAGCCCCCGTTAGGGGGCTTTTTTATGAGTCGGGATGGTCTCGCTCGATAATGAATATCAAACGATAGTAAATCCCGCTTTGCTGATCGGCAGTGCTCTGATGCGTTCACCACAGGCATTGAAAACGGCATTACATACGGCGGGCGCTAAAGGCGGTAGTGCGGGTTCACCCGCACCCGTAGGCCGATAGCCCGAATTCAGAGCGAGCACATGCACGCGCGGACTCTGCGGCATTCGCAAGAGGGGATAGCTATCGTAGTTACTTTGTACGACGGCACCCTTCTTGATGCTAATGCTCTGGGCCGCCATGCTGCTCAAACCGTCAATAACGGATCCCTGCAACTGGTTCTCCAATCCAGACAGATTAACCACCTGGCCCACATCGGCTGCGACCCAGACATCATGAACCGTAATACGTTTGCCTTCGACGCTGACTTCAGCGACTTCGGCTATGTGGCCGGAGTGGCTTAAAAAGAAGGCAAGACCAAGACCATGCCCTTCAGGCAACGTCCGTCCCCAGCCCGCGGCTTTTGTCACCGCTTCGATGGTGGCTCGTGCTCTCGCCGTGTTGAGACTGGCCATGTCGCCTTCTTTAATCCAGCCCTTGTCACCGATCGCACTGAGCAAGAAGTCTCGATGGTCCTGCCCCGCCGTGTGCGCAAGTTCAGCGATAAAGGATTGCTCCGCAAATGCATAGACGTTCGAGATGGGCGCTCGCCACGCACCTGTGGGTGTTTGAGACTTGACGAAGCTCTGCTCAATTGCGACGTTGGGTATGACCTTGCCTGGAAAGTCGTAGGGTCGATAACCCGCGCCGTAGTTGGCAGTTTTACCATCAGCGGATGCAGAGGCAACGAGGTTCTTCCAGCCGGTTAGTTGCCCGTCAGTGGAGACAGCTCCCTGCAGTCGGTAGTAAGTGGGAGCCCTGAAGTAATCGAATGCCATGTCATCTTCGCGTTTCCACTGAAGTTTGACCGGTGCGCCCACACGTCGGGAAATAAGCGCTGCCTCGTAGATGTATTCGTTGGACAAGCGACGCCCGAAACCGCCACCGCCACGGAGTTGGTGCACTGTGATATTGCCGGGAGTGACGTCGAGCAACTTGACTAGATTTGATGTAACAAAGACCGGGGTTTGACTGCTGGTCCATACTTCGATGGCACTGGTTGCCGCTGAAACGACTACGCCCTGAGGCTCTAGTTGTGCGTGCGAGACAAAATCGGTCGAGTAGGTCGCATCGGCTGTCATAGCGGCACTTGCAAAAGCTGCGCCCACATCACCTGCACGCTCAATCTCAGTCTCAACCTTCCCCGCAGCGAGTGCAGCAAGTGCTTCTGCCTCAATCGCATCGGAATCGTCTCTTGATGCCGTCGACAAGTCCCAGTCAACCTTCAGGGTCTCGCGGGCTTTGAAGGTAGACCATGTGTCCTTGCCTACGATTGCCACGCCACTCTGAATCGCGTAGGACTCTCTGATATTAAAGTTGTAGGGCCCGGGTGTTCCATCAAGAATAAAAGCATCGATGATCCCTGGTAGCGCTTTGATCACCTCCAGGTTGGCTGACTTCGCGACGCCACCAATAGAGGGGCATTTAACGAAACTGGCGTACACCATACCGTCGACCTGGGCATCGATACCAAAAATCGGTTCGCCCGTTGCGATACCTTCCGCTGACGCGTTGGAAATACGCTGACCTAGCAAGCGGTACTGCTCAGGTGCCTTGAGACGTACATCGGCCTCGTCAGGTACTGATAGGAGTGAGGCTGCAGCGACCAGGTCTTTATAATGAGCCGCTTTGCCGGAACGGCTGTGCAGCACCATCGAATCAGCTGTTGTTAGCTCTTTACGGGGCACCCCCCATTGGGTTGCCGCCGCCCGGCACAGCATCTCTTTTGCCGTAGCTCCCACTTTTCTCATTTCATCCCAGCGCATGGGAATCGAGAGCGAACCGCCGGCAAATTGCATTCCGTATTGCTGTTGAACGGGCGCCGCCTCGCATCGAACATCGTCCCATTTGGCGTCGAGTTCTTCCGCCACAATCATCGGTAAAGACGTATTAACGCCTTGGCCTACTTCTGGGTTTGGACCATAAATAGTGACACTGCCATCGGCGTTGATGCTTACATAAGCGTTTAGAGTGCCCGACGCCTCGGCAGAAGCCAGAGACATCATTGAAATGCTGCCCGAAGAGCATAGGGCTAGACCCAGTGAAATCTTAAGGAAGTCGCGTCTGTCAGTATTGGCGATCGGATTGGATGGTTGATTCATGCTGACACCTCCTCTGCTTCCATGGCGTTGTAGAAGAGGGCGGATGCCGTCATGGCGCCACTGGCCGCTTTAATCGCCGACTTAATGCGCACATAGGTACCGCAGCGACAGAGATTGCCCGCCATGGCAGCATCGATCTCATCGTCCGAGGGGCTAGGATTTCGCTCAAGGAGAGCTGCCGCCGACATGATCTGTCCCGCCTGACAGTAGCCACACTGCGCGACGTCATGATCAATCCACGCTTGCTGAACTGGGTGTAAAGCATTGCCAGCCAAGCCTTCAACTGTTGTGATCGAGCGGCCATCGAGCGTACCAACCGGGAGCTGACATGAACGAACGGCGAAGCCGTCCAGCCATACAGTACAGGCACCGCATTGGCCTACGCCGCAGCCGTACTTGACGCCCTGAATTCCGGCGTGATCGCGAAGCGCCCAGAGCAATGGCATCGTGGGGTCAATACCGTTAAAAGAATGCTGTTTTTCGTTGATGGTGATAGTGGTCACGCGTTTCTCTCATCGATTTTACTTGGTTCAATAGTGGCACAAATCGTCCGAGATAAAAGGTGATCATGCCGAAAATGGGTCTGCATTGGTTTTCAATATCGCAACCTAAATAGGCCTCGTGGCGCGGCCCCCTGTTCCACCTACAAATGCGTCTAGGCTGGCACTAGAGCTCGGCAGCAGTCTCTAGCTCCTGCTCTAGCTTCAGCCGAGCATCGGCTCGAGGCTTGGAGAAGCGTGCGACCGCAAGGTAGATCACAGGTGTTAAGAATAGCGTGAAGAACGCCGTTAGACCCAGTCCACCGAAGACCACCCAGCCCACAGCCTCGCGAGCTTCAGACCCGGGGCCGGAGGACAGGATGAGCGGAAGTGCACCGAGCACGGTTGAGATCAAAGTCATCGCAATCGGTCTGAGTCGGATGTTCGCGGCGCCTTCGATTGCGTCCCGCACGCTGGCACCTGCATCACGCCGTTGATCGGCGAACTCGACCAAGAGAATGCCGTTCTTGGCGATCAATCCAATCAGCATGACGAGTCCAACTTGTGAATACACGTTGAGCGACGTTCCAGTGATGAACAGGGCGAAGATAGCTGCTGCAAGACCGAACGGCACAATGGTCATGATGACGAGCGCTGAGGTCAGGCTTTCAAACTGCGCGACGAGCACCAAGAATACAATTAAGAGTGCAAGGCCATAGGCATAGAACGAATCGCGTCTAGACTCACCTAAGCGAGCCGCTTCGCCCTCGGGCACAACAGCGATGGAGCTGGGAACGACTTCTTGGGCCAAGGCCATAAGGTCGTCGACGGCTGTTTGCAACGCCACGCCCTCAACCGTCTGCATGTCAATACTGATTGACCGCCGTTGGTAGAGTCGTCGAAGTTCGTCGGGGACGCCTTCTTCGACAATGGTGACCAGCGATGCCAGGGGTATGAGCTGACCCGTCTGAGAGCGAACAAAGAGATTCACCAGATCATTGGGGCCCTGAATACGGCTTTTACCCGCTTTTAAGACAATGGGGATCGATTGATCGCGGCCGTTTAAATCGACTACCCGAACACCGTCCACCATGACCCGTAGGGTCTGGGCGAGTTCGTCAATGGAGACGTTAAGGTCAGCGAGTCGCTCCCGGTCGATCTTGATAGCTACTTGGGCCTGCGACGGGGTGTAGTCAATACGAGGGCTATCTACGCTATCAAGTCGCTCGCGTATGGCATCGGCGTAGACGCGAGCTGCCGCATAAATTTCCTCGTATTCACTGCCAAGCAACACAAACTGAATACCGCCGCGCCAACTACCGCGCATATTCAAGCTGTTGCTGCCGTAAATACGAGCGGTTACGCCGGGTAGCTGATTCAACTGCGGTTGAATCTCCGCGGCGAGGTCTTGTTGCGATATGTCTCTCTTGTCCCAGGGCTTGAGCGTGCCGACCACATAAATGATATTAGGGTCCCAGCGGCCGGCGACGGTATAAAGACTCTCGATGATTCCCGAATCCAAATAGGGCTGAAAGATAGCTTCGATCTGATCCGATTGACGCTCGGTATAGGGAAGGCCAACGCCTGCAGGCCCTCTGGCAAACATATTCAGCTTACCGCGGTCCTCGGTCGGCAGTAGCTCGCTGTCCAGCGACGTATACACGCTCCCGGCCGCGGCTGCGATACCAATCGATATCAGCACTGAAGTAATGGGGTAGGTGAGGACTGTTCGCAGGCTCGCGCTGTAGGCACGCTGAAAAATATTGGCGGATTGTAAGTCTGTCGCGGCGGGAGCCTCAGATTTCCCTAACCGCGCCATCAGCGCTGGCACCAGTGACAATGCTACAAATGACGAAATACCAACCGCAACGGTCAGAACGAGGCCGAACTCTCTAAATAGACGTCCTGAGGTCCCTGGTAAAAATGCGATGGGGACAAAGACGGCAACCAGCACCATGGTCGTCGCGATAACAGCGAAGAATACGGATTGAGTTCCTAGGACAGACGATGCGCTGGTTCCCTCGCCGCGCTTCTGTCGGCGCTGAATGCTCTCAAGTACCACAATAGCATCATCAACAATAAGACCCGTCGCCAGAACGAGCGCCAGTAGTGTCAGGATGTTGATGGAGAAGCCTAAAACCCAACTTGCAGCGAGTGTGCCCAGCAGTGATATAGGTATCGCAACGGCTGGAACGAGTGTAAACCGCCAGCTTCCGGAAAAGAGACGAATCGTGAGAATCACGATGAGAACGGAAAATGCCAATGTGCGTAGTACTTCAGATACTGCACCATTGATGAAGATGGCCTCGTCGGAAATCACCTGTAGCTTGATGTCATCGCGCTGAGCATTGAAACGTGCAACCGCTTGGTGGGCCCCTTCCGAGATTTGAATCGTATTCGAGCCCGCTTGTCTCACCACGCCAACACCCAGCACTCGCTGACCATTCAGGCGGACCACTGATGTTGCATCGTCAGGGGTATAGGCAATGCGTGCGACGTCTCGAAGCCGGACTTTGTCAGTGATAAGGAGATTGCCAATGTCGGCTTCCGACTCGACAGCAGCATCTGCACGCACCAGCAACGTCTGATCGCTCGTCCTGAAGCTACCAGCTGGCACATCCAGCGGCGCCTGCGCCAGTACCGAACGTATGTCGGTCACCGTCAGTCCATAGGTGCTCATGCGACCTGGATCTAGTTCGACCCTCAGTATCTGTCGACGGGAGCCAAAGAGCGGGACGTCAGCCACACCCGGCAGTGAAATAAATGCTGGAACCACATCGCGCTCAACAATGGTCGCGAGGTCCTGCTCGGATATACCGTCCGCCAGCACAGCGATGCGCATGATTTCCTCGGCATCTTCGTCAGACTTAAAGACGGCTAACTGTTCGACATTATCGGGTAGCTGGCGCTGAACCCGACTAACGGCCTCCCTGACATCGGCGGCAGCTCTGTCCACATTGGCACCGGGGTCAAACACAGCACGAATGCGGGAGTTTCCCTCTTCACTGTTGGAGTTCACCTCTTTGACGCCACTGACGCGCGCAACGGCACCCTCAAGAATACGTGTAACTTCCCCGTCCATTGTCTCTGGGGATGCTCCGGGCAGGTTCGCGCGAACATTGACAACAGGTTCATCGACGTCAGGTAATTCTCTCACCTCAATGGCGAAAATCGCCACAAGCCCTGCGATTGCAATTAATAAGTTGATGACAGTGACGAGCCATGGGCGCTTGACACCCATAGCGGGAAGGCCCGCACCAGCTAGGGTGTTGAGAGTGACTTTCATCCGGTTGTCTTGTGCATTTTAGCCGCGATCAGCCTTTTCGCTTTTAGATGAGTGTGCTGTTGCTTTTACTGCGTTGATATCTTTGATCTTCATTCCAGGGCGAACACTTTGAATGCCCTCGAGAATCACACGTTCACCTTCGGAAAGTTCACCACGGATCAACATACGACCGTCGACGCGGCGCACCATCTCCACGGGGGAGCGCATGGCGCGATCACCCTCAGTCGACCAGACATAGGGACCGTCGGCACCCCATTGAACCGATAACTCAGGCACGCTGAGGTATTCACCTTTCTCGATAGACGCGTCAATTTCGAATGCCATGCCCGGGCGAAGGTTGTCGGTGCTGTTGTCGATAGCCGCACGTGCTCTGAAAGCGCGGGTGGCCGAGTCCACTCGTGAATCGACTGCAACAATTCTACCTGAGGTACTGTCGTCGGGTGATTCCCACTGCCGGGCTTTCACTTCAAGGTCCGTCACGATCCGGCCGATGAAACTCTCTGGTACCGTAAAATCAACGAGCAGGATGCTTCGGTCATCTAGCGTGGTAACAATTGTTGATGTGTCCACGCGATCGCCAATTTCCACATCCGTAATACCAATACGCCCAGAAAAAGGCGCTGTAACCTGCCGACGAGACAGCTCGACCTGCGCTTGGGCGAGGCGAATCTCAGCCAGATCAACACTACTCTGCGCCGTATCAATCGTGCTTTGAGGAATATTCGCTTCGCTCGCATTGAGAGAGAAATACCGGGTCAGTATTCGTTTCGTTTCCGCCAGTTCCACTTCCGCCTGTCGTACGGCAAGGGCTTGGTCACGATCATCCAATTTAAGCAGGGTCTCGCCCTTAACTACGGATGTATCGGGTGCCAGTTTTGCGAACGTCACGACCCCAGAGCTCTCCGGATACAGCGTTACACTCTGACGAGCGCGAGCGGTGCCGACGGATTTAATCGAATCTATAAGAGGTGCGCGTTCGACGGGAGCCGTCACAACAGGAAGTTCCCGCGCCCCCCATGAACCACGCGCATTAGTTGATGGTTCGTCCGTTGTATCAGAACACGCGGCCAAGACTGCGCATACCAGCACTGCTGACATACCTGAGGACCGCTTAGACAAGCGAAATTTCACCATCGGCGGAGTATATCCGAGATTTCAGAATTGCAAGCCAATTATTTTGTCACTTTGGCAATACGGAGGTCGACAAAGCCGCGACCGATATCTACAGAATGACCTCGATGAGGCGCGGACCTCGCTCTGCCATTGCATGCGCTACTGCTTGGTCCAGTGCTTCAACCGTGTCTACGCGCTCTGCTGACATTCCCATGCCTTTCGCAATATCGGTCCACTGAATGGCAGGGTTGGTCAGATCGAGCAATGACAAGGCCGTGGGGCCGGGCGCTTCAACACCGACCCGAGCGAGTTCAATATTCAGGATGGCATACGATCCGTTGTTGAGGATCAACACAGTCACGTCGAGATCTTCTCGTACCATGGTCCACAGTGCCTGAACGGTGTACATGGCTGACCCATCAGCTTCTAAGCCTATGACTTTTTGATCGGGGCAGGCTATTGCGGCACCAACCGCCATGGGCAATCCTGCGCCAATGGCGCCGCCCGTAAGAGTCAGCCAGTCGTGTGGCGCTGCATTTCCGGTCATGAGAAACGCCCCGAGCCCGTTCGTCGCACCTTCGTCGACAACAATGGCATTTTCGGGAAGTCGATTGGCGATGACCTTACCGAGTTCGACCGCATTAATGGGGCCGGGTTCTAAGGCGTGTTCGACTTTCTGTGCGACTTTCGTAACCTGCTCTGGAGCGTCCAAGGCATCCGCGATGCGCGTTAGGGTGTCAATGGCGTCAACCCTGTGATCGCCCATTTGCAGTAAGGTCGCTCCTTCGGGTGATAACCATCCGGGTTTGCCGGGGTAGGCAAAGAAGGAAACGGGTGGTTTGCTACCAACGATGATAAGGGTATCGAGCTCCTTTAAGTGCTCTGCCGCCATTTCACCGAAGTAAGGCAGGCGCTCGGTTTCGACGCGCCCAACACCTCGCTGCTGGCGGGTAAAGAAGGTCTCTGTAATGAGGCGAGCGCCCGTTGCTTCGGCGATACGCCCAGCCTGAACGAGACCGGCCTCGCGTAAGGCATGCCCCCCCATAAATAAAGCCGCTGAGCTACTGGTTTTCAGTGCTTGAGCGGCATCTTTAATTTGTTGGTCATCCAGCGTCTTGGGAGTGGGGACGTCGGGAATATCGACATCGCCAGTAGCGGGATCCCACGCGTGATTTGCGGGGGCGATAAAGGCAGTGACGTTGCCCGGATATTCCATGCTGGCCTGCCACGCATTAAGTCCTACTTCAGGTAAGTCATCCGGACTGGTTGACACGCCAGTCCAGGAACACACGGCGGAGGTAAGTCCGTCAATATCGGAGGTGAGCGGTGCGTCGAGCTCGAGATGGTGAGTCGCGTGATCACCGATCATGTTCAGGACAGGTACACGTGCTCGAGATGCATTGTGCAAGTTGGCGATGCCGTTGGCATAACCTGGCCCAAGGTGAAGTAGTGTGAGCGCTGGCGTATCAGTCATACGCGCAAAGCCATCCGCCGCGCCGGTCACGACACCCTCAAACAAACCTAATACTGCCCTTATTCGAGGTTCTTTATCGAGTGCAGCGACAAGCTGCATTTCGGACGTACCCGGATTGGCGAAACATGCGCTGACGCCCGCGTCAGCTAGTTTTTTTATGAGTAAATCCGCTCCGTTCATGGTTGCTAAATCTCTACACTGTTTATTGTTGTTGGCCAGTATACGCAGGAATACAGTCGCGAATCTGGCACTGTCCTATTCATTAGCCCTATGAGGGGTATTTATGATTGGGAACTACAACTGAAGTGACAACGCAGGCTTTGCCGAGCGGTCGGCCCGATAGATACCCCAATGCTTCTCCGGCTCTAATGGATGGTCAGAGCCTTTCCAATTCTCGTCGAAGGCTTCGAAGATGTAGACGCGTATCTGTTCGTCCTCAGCCCACGCGAGCAACTCGCGCAGATAGGTCTCCTGAAACAGTTCACCCACATTCTCGGGCGGAATACCTCGACCGTTTGATGCAGTAGCCCATCCCGCTTCCGTGATAATGACCTGTTTGTCGGGATGAGCGTTTTGAACCGCATTGAAGTTTTCGCGCGTGTACGCCATCGCCTCGGTGACTGTTTTATATTCCCAGACGGGGTAGGTATGGATGGCAATGACATCCAACTCGTCAGCTAGGTCCGTAAGCTTATCTAGCCAAGGCACATAGTTTTCGCAGAACGTGACGGGTTGTGAGATGCGCGAGCGCAGGAATGTCGCGTAAGCGGTGACCGTCTCTGGTTCAATGAGATGGTCAGTCCAGTCTACCGTTGCCTCGTTACCCACGGAGACGACGTCGACGATATCCTCATAGCGATTTGCCCACTGCACCGCTCGATTGAGCTCCTGCTGGTTGCGAAGGCGATTGATCTTTAGTGTCTCGTCGCTGTAAACACCGCCCCAAGGACAATTCGGGTTGCTTACTTCCGCACCAATGTAAGCGCCGAGCATGACCGTAAACGGTAGATGCTCCTCCTCAATCACCTTGAGTACTCGCTCGGTGTGCAGGTCACAGGCGTAAACCCGGAGGGCATCCCAATGCCCTTCGAGTAACTTTAAATCTTCCAGAATTTCGGATTCTGTGGGGAATACGCCCGTATCAGGACTCTGCCCGTCTCGGAATCCCGAGTAGCAGATGGCGCGCTTATAAGACAGGCGTTTCGATTTAGTCATAGTAGATTCGAGTACTTAAATTTTTCATTTTCATCCCACAATCCCCAGTGGGCACCGACGTCACCTTCACCCGCTTCGCCAGACACTTTCCACTCTTCATCAAACGATGCGAAGTAAAACATTTCCACATCGTCCTCAGCTGCCCACTCCATGGCCTTCAAAAAGTAGAGGTAGGCACCCTGTAAAGATGACTCAGCGCCGTAGAAGTTTCCACCAGAGCTTGGCCAGCCCGTCTCCGAAATGATGACTCGTTTCCCATTGGCAACCTTTTGTACCCGACGATACATGTCCTGCATATAAAGCGTTGCATAAGGCAGAGCACACCCTTCCCAAAAGGGGTAACAGTTGGTGAGCAGGACATCGCAGGCGTCTGTTACTTGTGGCCGCGCCTCAAACTCGTAGTAGGCATCCACATAGCCCATGGGAACCGTTGATGGCAACCGTTCTTTGACTTCCGCCATGAAGTCGAGGAGCTCCATCTCATCGAGGTCGCCCCGATAGAGAACTTCATTACCAACCGCGGCGACATCGACCGCTCCCTCATGAGCCAGTTCGATAAGCTTCTCTATTTCGTTCCTGTTCTTGTCAGGGTTTTCGCCAAGCCAGGCACCGACCAAGGTGTTTAACCCCATCGCCTTGGCAACTTGGGGGATGTGCTCGTTACCTTGCGTGGTAGAAAAAGAGCGGATCCAATTAAAGCGTGGCGCAAGCAATGTCATCCTGTGCTCGATCTGCTCGCGTGTGAGTTCATCCCCGGGTTTCTGACCCTTGGTATAGGCGCTAAAGGAAATGCCATGCATCTTTTCTTCGAGCAATTGCTCGAGGCGGGCGTCCAAATCGTGTTCGCTGGCACTACGATTGTCCTGCCCGATCAAATAATGGTGTTTTCCGGTTCGCTTACCCATGTTTCTCCTCGGGTGTCTGTGACTGTGGAGACGCGATGCTAAGCAAGGATGCCTCTTTAGACACCTTCAATACGACGAGCGGGCGTATTCGCTGGATAAGTTGGATGAACCTCGGTATCACTAGAATGGGTGGTGTTTTAGCATATCGTCCCGAGTTTAGAGGGTTGTGGCTCATCAGGGTCACGAACCTCAGTCCGTCAGTAGAACTGATGCGCCGATAATTAGGATAACCGGTGACACGAGAGTAGGGCGGTCGATCGCGAGACGGCTGCAACAACTCACAGTTCGAATATCACGAAATTAATGATTGAGAGATATGACTAACGAAACGCTGTATTTGGGTGACAATCCCCTTATTGCTTCTTCCGCTGCCGTGCAGGGTGACTACGTCACTCGTGATGGTGAGTCTTATTACCGCATCGCTAATGTCGATGGCATGGATGATTTCTTCATCAGTGTCGTTAGCGATTCCAACCACTGGATGTTCATCTCGACGAGGGGCGGTCTGTCTGCCGGGCGAACGGATTGCGACAGTGCGTTGTTCCCGTACTACACCGAGGACAAGATTCGGGACAATTCGGATAATACGGGTAGTCGAACGATCGTCATTGCCGAACAAGACGGCAAAAGGAAGCTGTGGGAGCCTTTCTCTCGATCGCACGCGGGTATCTATCGCGTTACTCGGAACCTCTACAAGAATGTGCTGGGTGACAAGCTTGTTTTCGAGGAAATCAATCACGATTTAGGGCTTCAATTTACCTACTCCTGGTCAACGTCTGACCGCTTTGGTTTCGTTAAGGAGTCCGTCATTGGGGCGATCGGCGACACGCGCGCAACCATAGAAATACTGGACGGCATTGAGAATTTACTTCCGTATGGCGTTTTAGCGGGCACCCAAAACGAGCTCAGTTGTTTAGTCGACGCTTATAAGAAAAATGAGCTAGTGCCAGATTCCGGTCTTGCCGTGTACGCGATGAGCTCGATCCTGTCGGATAAAGCGGAACCCAGTGAGGCGCTGTCAGCGACCACGGTTTGGTCCTATGGCGTGGTCGCCGCAACCTACCTCATTAGCTCAAACCAGCTGAGCCAATTTCGATCCGGTCGCTCAATAAGCGAAGAGCAGGAAGTGCTTGGACGCAGAGGGTCGTACTTTATTCATCAGGCTTTCGAATTGTCCGGAGGCGATCAACGTCGTTGGGGAATCGTCGCTGACGTAAACCAAGGCCCCGCTGCAGTTCGAGACACGGTATCGCTAATTCAAAGCGAGACCGACATTCCGGCCTTGATTGCAAGTGACATCGAGAGCGGCTCACGGAATCTCGAGCGTCTCATTAGTACCGCTGACGGAATACAGATGACCGGTGACACGTTGGGAGCGAACCATCATGCCTCTAATGTGCTGTTCAACATCATGCGCGGCGGCTTATTTATCGACAACTACGCCATCGGAAAGGCCGATTTAACAGCCTTCTGCGGCGAATGGAATCGTGCGGTCTTTGAGGCCAACAAGCCGTTTTTCGACGCATTGCCCGCGAGCATGACCTATCACGATCTGGATGCTGCGCTGGAAAACAGCACAGATCCGCAGCTTCAGCGTTTGTGTAGAGAGTACTTACCGCTGAGCTTTAGTCGTCGTCACGGAGATCCATCGCGTCCCTGGAATCGATTCGCCATCAAGGTGAAGGACGAGAAAGGGAAGAAACTCCTGAATTACGAGGGCAATTGGCGCGATATCTTCCAGAACTGGGAGGCGCTCAGTTCGTCCATTCCGTGCTTTGGCGCGAATATGATTTCAAAGTTCGTTAACGCGACGACTGCAGACGGCTACAACCCCTATCGAATCACGCGTCAGGGGATCGACTGGGAGCGGCCGGAGCCCGAAAACCCCTGGGCAAATATCGGTTATTGGGGTGATCACCAGCTCATATACCTTCTTAAACTGATTGAGCAGTCAGTGGCACACAATCCAGCTGCGCTTAAGTCCATGATGTTTAGCGATGCGTTTGCGTACGCCAACGTACCGTACCGAATAAAGTCCTATGCCAGCATTCTGAAAGACCCTTACGACACGATCGAGTTCGATGAGACGTTGGATCGAATCATCGATGAACGTGTGGATGCCATGGGTGCTGATGGTCGGCTGATGCCGAATCCGAACGGCGAGGTGTATCAGGTCAATCTGGCAGAAAAGATTTTGGTCACCTTACTCTCCAAAATTGCGAACTTCGTTCCCGATACCGGTATCTGGATGAATACCCAGCGTCCCGAGTGGAATGATGCCAATAACGCACTCGTTGGGACCGGTGTTTCCGTCGTGACCTTGTGTTACCTCCATCGATTCCTGAACAAGGTCGTCCCCCTCTTTGCAGAGCTTGAGCAGGACTCGTTGCCATTATCAGCTGAGGTGGCCGACTTCATGTCTGAGGTGGCCTCTGTCCTGGAGACCCATCAGGACTCGATCGGTACCGGACCAGTGTCAGACGCTGTCAGAAAAGAAGTCATGGAAGCCCTGGGCACTGCGGCCGAGCGTTACCGCCAAGGCATCTACGAGAACGGCTTCTCGGGCTCAAAAGCGTCGGTCAAACTTTCCAGCGTCACCGACTGTTTGTCGCGTGCACGTGATATCAGTGCCGTGAGCATTCGATCTAACCGCCGAGAAGATGGGCTCTATCATGCCTACAACCGCATTGCCGTGCGCGATGACGGTGTTCAGATCAAGTGCCTGTATGAAATGCTCGAGGGTCAGGTTGCCGTCTTAAGCTCGGAGCTGTTGGGCGCAGAGGAGTCACTCGCACTCCTCAAAACACTGCGAGCATCTGCGCTATACACGGCGCGCCAACACTCGTATCTACTCTATCCCAATCGACGTCTGCCCAGCTTTATGGATCGAAACCTAGTGCCCAGCGAGCGTGTTCAGGCCTCCAAGCTGATGACGAAACTGCTCGCTGCTGGGAATACCGATCTGATTGAGGCGGATCAGTCGGGCCAGGTTTTCTTTGCAGGAAAATTCAACAATACGGCCTCGGTAGCGGGCGCATTAACGACGCTTGCGAATGAGGGTTTTGTTGAGGAAGTCGAGGAAGAGAGGGCTGCCATTGAGGGCCTGTTCTCTGATCTGTTTGACTGTGCCAACTTTACTGGCCGCTCCGGCGGCATGTACGCCTATGAGGGGCTGGGCTCGATTTACTGGCATATGGTGTCAAAACTGCTCTTGGCCGTTATGGAAACGGTCAAACAGGCAGAGGAGGCCGGTGCTTCGGCCGGCGTAGTGGCGGGTCTGCAGGCCGCTTACTACGACGTGCGTGAGGGTATCGGCTTTAATAAGACGCCAGACGTCTACGGTGCATTCCCGACGGACCCCTACTCTCATACGCCTGATTTCGCTGGTGCGCGCCAGCCCGGAATGACAGGGCAGGTGAAGGAGGAAGTACTGACACGTCTCCTTGAGTTGGGTGTTAATGTCGCCGATGCCTGCGTTAGCTTCCAACCGACGGTGCTCCGACGATCGGAGTTTTTGGCTTCTACGGAGACGCTGCGGTACTTTGATGTGGCCGGTGTCTCGCAAGAGGTTTCATTGGAGGCGGGGGAACTTGGCTTCACCTACTGCCAGGTGCCAGTCGTTATGGCGCTTGCTGACTCGGCTTCAATTACGTTGCATGCGGCCGACGGTGCAACCGAGTCTGTTATGGGAAGCCGGTTATCTGCCGAGCAGTCAGAGGCGCTGTTTAAGAAAGCAGGGCACTATGTACGCATTGATGTACGTGTCACAAAGGTCATGGACTGAGATCATGTGCGCGTGAAGAAAAAGCCCGCTGTAGCGGGCTTTTTTATGTCTGCGGCGTAAGAGATTGCGCTTCTCGCCACGCCCTACAAAGCGCACTGGATTGTCGAGTCCTACGGCGACTATTTGTCGCCGTAGCCCCTAGACCAGAGACCGCCGATCACGTCCGGCGTGCGTCAAGCTCTTCCCTGATCGCAGTGACCTGCTCCTCATTGAGGTCATAGTTCCACATGGCCCAAATGCCAATGAGCGTTCCTGAAGCTGGCACCAAGATGAATGCAGATCGCAAACCATTGAGTGCCTCCTCTGTCTGGACAGCAACATTCTGATCAAAGCCTACGAATGCCAGAATGAGACCACTTAACAGGCCGGCAAAAGCGGCACCGAACTTAACCATCCACCAATAAATGGCGCCAAAGAGGCCTTCTCGGCGCTCATGCGTTTCGAGTTCGTCGAGATCGCAGATATCAGCTGTCATGGACATCATGATGGTGAATAGTCCGCCGATACCAAACACGAAGAGGGGAATCGGAAGAAACATGAGGAAAGGGTTCTCAGGAGAAAAGCTCCACCAGAACATGGCATATCCAGCAAGCGACATGCTTTGAGTAATCAAAAACGTTCGGTGTTTACCATATTGCTGCGCCATTCGGTTAACGATTGGAATCACCAAGAAGCAGGTGCACAGCGCTGACACGCTACCAAACATTGCGGGCCACACACCGGCCGCCACAGGGTCACCGCTGTTCATGTAGTAGACGATGATGAAAAATGCGAAACCAGCAACGCAGTTGTAGGCGTTAAAGATAAAGAAGGTCGCTGTGCAGATGCGCTGAAACGGTTTGTTTTTAAGGGTGATACCAATGCCCCGGAACAGCTCTGCAAAAGTTTCACTCAGTGTTTTACTCTCTGCCTTAGCCTCGGCAGTACTTGTGTCCTCAGATTCACAGAAAATAGCGGGAACCATCGCCAGAAGCATGCAGATAAGACCAACATAGATGGACACCGTACGTGCTCCCTCGGTA
>Ga0181577_10001248_pt1 | contig 20675 bp, 32 predicted proteins | sample 101ome_21_FD_132468 | JGI IMG/M metagenome (GOLD analysis project Ga0181577, IMG submission 132468) | Coastal salt marsh microbial communities from the Groves Creek Marsh, Skidaway Island, Georgia - 101413BT metaG (megahit assembly) | ecosystem: Environmental > Aquatic > Marine > Intertidal...
CAGAATGAATTTGGAAATATTAGCTTTGAGTTTGATGTATCATCTGGATATACATTTGCTGAAGAGTTGAATGGTATTATTACTTCTGATATTGAAAGCGAAATTAATACTTTTTTGACAGATCAGAATATTCAAAACGACAATGACAATTATAGCGATAATGATTGTTGTAGTGATGTTGACAATGCACGACAAATGAGCTTGTTTAATCAAAAAAACATTAAGTACAAAAACATTAAGATGCCTAAGGGTTTAAATGTAACCATTAATTCTGATGGCATCTCTTCAAAGAAGAACGGGTGAAATGTGGGAAATCTTGCCAGTGCGAAGTCTGTAACTTTTCTAGATATCGAAACAACACATCTCGATCCTAAAAAGAGTGCAATACTTCAGATTAGTTTTATCACAGATTGGGAAGGAGGTCAGCAAGATGTCTGGTCTACTAAGATTAAACCAAAAGACATCGAGCTAAAATTTGCATCGAAAGATGCGTTGAAGATCTGTAATTATAATGACAAAGATTGGCAAGATGCCCCGAGCTTTCAAGAGGTTGCCGCAGAGATTTCTAAAAGATTGACCTGGGGCCCTCTTGTTGCTCACAACATCAACTTTGATCTTTCTCATATTCGAGCAGTTTTTGGAAGATACGGATGGGAAGAAGTTGACAGCGTATCAAGACTAGAAGAAGAAAAAAGATTTAAGATAGGCTATCCAATTATTGATACGTGTGCTTTAGCTTATCTCTTCTTACCTACAGAGCGACAAAATCTAAATGAGCTTCGCGAGTATTTTGATATTTCTACTGAAGGCGCTCATGAAGCTGTTAAAGATACACAAGACTGTCGACAAGTTTTCTATAGTATAATCGGAGAAAAGCTAGGATAACTTAGTGTGCATTAAATACGCTTAGGAGATAAAATACAAACATGGAAATAAAGAATATTCTTTCTGCTCAAGAAGTGGAAGAAATGTCTCACGTCAAAAAAATACAACCCATCACGTCTTCTTTTTTTAAAGAAAACTATGATATCGTATTGGAAGAAATTGAGTGGGATAATTATTATCCTGGTAAATATCTCTATAAAAAAGCGTAGGAGAAAAAGTGAGAGTCGTAGAAATTCTTGAAGAGATTAAGTCAACTTCTAAGTCGACTGAAAAAGCAATGATTATGAAGCGTCATGGAGACAATCCCAACTTTAAGTTGGCACTTCACTATGCAAATAATCCTTTCAAACCTTTTCATGTATCTACAGTACCCAGAGTAAAAGCATCTGACAAAGCAGATTCTCTTATGGGAGAAGAGACTGCTTGGTTTTCTTTTTTCTCGCTTCTTGATCATTGTGCCTCTAGATCATTGACAGGAAATGCAGCAATTAATTTGCTTGTATCTCTTTTCAAGAACGTGGCCAAAGAAAACGAAAAGTGTATGCGAAAGATTCTTAAAAAGCATCTAGCTATTGGCGTTTCTGTCAAGTCTATCAACAAAGCTTTCCCTAACTTTATTCCTACTTTTGAAGTGTCTCTTGCGCAGAAGTTTGATGAAAAACGTCTGAAGGGTAGAACACAGGTAGGTGTCGAGCCAAAACTCGACGGTATCCGTTGTTTTACGATTGTTGAAGGAAGCAGCGCTATTATGCTCGCCCGCTCTGGCAAGCCTATTACCAATTTTAACGAAACCATCTTGGAAGAAGTCAAAAAGATGGGAGACGGTTGCTATGATGGTGAGTTGATGGGAGAAGACTTTACTTCTCTTATGCGACAGGCGTATCGAAAAGAAGATGCTGATACAAGCGGAACTTATCTTGCGCTCTTTGACTTTCTACCCATCGAAGAGTGGAACACTAAGCAGAGCAAGATGCCATGCTCAGAAAGATACGAAGAGCTCCTTGAGCGTTTAGACAGTTCAGAAGTTAATCTGGAAATGGTTAGGCCGGTGGAGCGAGTTGATTGTTCTTGTGACTATCAGGATATTAAAGCAGAACACGATGCTTATGTCAAAGAGGGCTACGAAGGTGCCATGATCAAGTTTCTAGATGCACCTTACAAGTTTGGCAGAGGATATGAAGTCATGAAACTTAAGGCGTTTCATGATGTCGACCTGCCCATCACAGGCCTTCTAGAAGGTACAGGAAAACACGCAGGGAAACTTGGATCATTCCAGGTAGATTACCAAGGCGTTGAAGTTCAAGTAGGTTCTGGGTTAACAGACGATCTTAGAGAAGCTATCTGGTCAGATCAACAAAGCTTTTTGGGCAGGATTATTGAAGTTCGATATCAAGAAGTTACTCCTGATGGTTCTCTAAGATTTCCAACTTTCGTATGCTTTAGAAATGACAGGGATTAATAAGATATTTTTTCTGAGCTTTCTGACTCTCATGTCTTGCACAGAGCGTGACTTTTCAAGTCTAGATATAAATCAGAATGTTTCAGAAATAGAAATTGAAGAAGTTCGAATAAGCCCAGCTAGATGTTCTTATGAAGACTGTATTTGTAGAGTAAACATACCGAGATATGTGCCCCAGTTTGTAGATGTAAATTCTAAATCATGGACAAGCGTATTTTTTGCTGAATCTCAAAGCACGCTTTCACAAGAATATGCAAAAAATGTAATTGACTTTATGCGCCCTAGAATGAATGCAAATACAACTGTGGTGTTAGGTTACACAGATGGTTGTGGATCTTATAGTTACAATACAGTTCTTTCTAAAAACAGGGCTAGCGTTGTTTCTAGGCTGATTAGAACGATAGGATTTAGAAACAGAATTGTAACAGTAGGAATGAGCGAATTAACTAGCCACCATTCAGACTTGGCAAGAAGAGCAGACGTAATCACGTCTCATGACTTTAGAATACAAGTTCCTCCCCCTAATTTAGTTGCCGATCACTATCTTCTAGATGCGTCCGGTTCTATTCAGGACTATGAATTGTGGGTTAATATAATCGCAGCAAATAAAAAACCTACTAGTCAGCTACACTTATCTTATACATATCGATGCACTGATGGGACATCTGCAAATAACATTAGACCGGGCGGCGCAACAGAGATCTGGTGGTCTTATTGGCAGGTCCTAGATAGGATGAGACCCGGTCAGACTCTACTAATACTTTCTGATTTTAATTCTAGATATCCACTAACAAATTCAGAAAGTCAAGCAATTATTGAAAAAGCCAGAAGAAAAGGAGTAAAGGTTTATGCAGTCAGAATTTAAAGAAGTAGAAATTACTGATTCATTGATTCTAGATTTTTTTAAAAACGAAGTCCTTCGAAATGCTTTTGAAGCAGGTGGGTGGATTGCAGGAGGATTTGCTCGCCTTGTTGGTAAGCAAATTTTAATTCCTCATAAGTTTGACACGCAAGCGTCTAATAGGAAAAAACTTATAAGTCACTACTTCGAGACGAGAGGCGATATTGATTTTTTCTTTAGAAATGAAAAAGACTATACTTTAGCACAAACAGTTCGAGCGTATCATAAGTCAGCTTTTGCTCACAACATGTGGCTAAACAATAGCAACGGTGTACTTTCAATCAAAGTACAACTTGTTAATAAGTTCTTTTATGACGACATCAAGACTACATTTGATTCTTTTGACTTCTTAAATTCTTGTTACGCAATCAAAAAGGAGAATCATAAATACTTTCTAGTGTGTGATCCTTGTGCTGTGCGTGCAGACGAACAAAGGGAACTTATTATCAAACACGCAAACTCTCCATACACATTGCAGCGTGTGGTTAAATATTTGAATAAAAGAGGACTAGAAACTATTTCAAAAAGGTCGAATGACATTTTGACAGAAATTCTCATTAGAAATGCTGCTGAGACATTTGATAATAAATACGGGTCAGCGTTTAAGCCTTTTATTGAGCAAACAGTCAAGACTATGTTTGCTTTAAATATTGTCAAACCAGAAAATGCCATCTACTTTCTTGGAAAGTTTAAGAAAGTTCATACACAAAAGTACGGTCCAACTTATGTAACAGACTGGGCATCTAGTGTAATTGAAGAGAGTGCAACTTTATAAAACATAAAGTATAATAATCTCAAAGGAGAATATAAATGTTTAAAAAGACACGTGTCTGTGTGCACTGTGAAATTGAATTCGATCTTAATTCCACAGCTAAAAAGAATTCCGGTGGTAAAATCAATGAATGTCCTGACTGTGTCGAAGAGCTAGGCACAGAAACAACAGTCAAGTATCTAGGTCTTCAGGCAGGAGACGGCAAAGCTAATGCTCTAAGTATTGTTGCTTTTGAGTCTGACTCCGACCGTGAAGCTTATTCAAGTGCATGGAAGGCAGTAACAGGATTTCACAAAGGAAAGTCATGTCAGCTGGGTGGTATTCAGACTAATATTGGAAATCGTCCAATGCGTCACGTTGCCTATGCAGGCGGCAACGGAAACCACAAGGGGAAGGCAGATTAAAACTTTAAAGAAAGTTATTCTATGGAGAATTTTGTCAATTGCTTTGACTTACTCTGTGACTTACGCATACACGGGTGATGTAAAATCTGCAACTGGGTTTACAGCTATTTTACATTTAGTTTTGATGGCTTCTAACTACATGTTCGAGATTTATTGGGAAAATACTACAGGCTCACAGAAAGAATAGTTTTTGTGTAAGTCTCATAATTTACAAGATAAGAATCTTCTCCTAGTTTTGCCCATTCTGGATACATAATGTGTCCTCTGACGTGTATATGCCCCCAGCCAAGCGCATGTCCTATCTCATGCTCCAAAGAAAGTCTTTTTTTAAGAATGAATCCGTTACAAATAATATCAGCATATAATATTTCATAGGAATTAAATTTTGTGATAGTTGCAGTGACTGCAATGCTATTTTCTAGACTTGCTACTTCATCAGATCTTAACAGTCTAATTCTAATGGTGTTGAAAAAGGGAGACTGTGTCATGCACTCTCTAAATAAATCTCCTTTTCTAACTTCTCCGAATTTATATCCAAGATTTTCCCAAAATGCTAAGGCACTTTTTACTTCTTCTATCGAAGCAATTTCGTCACAGATGATAACGTCTGGTTGCTTATTCTCAGGCCAGTAAGCTAATAAATTGCTTCCGCTGATAAACTTTGCTTCTTCAACAACAATATCAGAAGTTGGATTATTTTTTACCCGCTCAGCGTTTTTTTCTTCAAGATTGCAATTGCACAAAACAAAAAAGAATAGTAAAATTAACATACGCTTCATAAAATAAATATAAAGGAGAACAAAAATGTATAGCAAGTCAATTAAACTATATGACGATAACATTGGAGCGGTAGATTATGTCCAGCACGCTGGAACAGATCTTACTGTCGTAAACTCTGCACGTGTATCATTTGGCGTCCAAAAGGAAGAATTAGATGACAGGGATCGAAAGCTTATCAACTACCTTATTAAACATCAACACACAAGCACTCTTGAACATTGTTCTGTCACCTTTAGGTTTTGTGTGCCTCTATATATTCGTAGTCAGCATCACCGTCATAGAACTTGGTCGTATAATGAGATATCCCGGAGGTATACTGATGTGGATCTCCGATTCTATGAACCGCAAGCGTTCAGAACACAACACAAAAGCAATCGGCAAGCATCAAATGCCGAAGAACTAATCAATCCTGTGATGAATCCAGAAGACGAAAATCATCCAAAGTTTGGTGAATGGATTCATTCGACAACTGCTTCTGAACTAGTTGCTGCACACAATGCAGATTCACTTGTTTTGTTTAACCAACTCATCGAAGCAGGAGTTTGTCGAGAACAAGCAAGAGGCGTTCTACCACAGAACCTCTACACCGAATACTACGGCACAGTCAATCTGTCAAATTTGCTAAAATTTATTGACCTTCGCACACACGAAGGAGCACAATGGGAAATCCAAAAAGTCGCTGAGGCTTGCTTGGAAATTGCTACGGATCTGTTCCCTGTGACTGTGGGTGCTTATCGTAGGATTAGGAACGAAGAATGAAAGCTTTCTGCGATATCTGCAATCTTAAAACAAAAGAGTACAAAGTCATCTTAACAAAGCAACTTTCAGGTGTTGTGATGTGCGATAAATGCAGTGAAGACAACACAAAAGAAAGTGCTGAAAAAAAGACAAAATGGTTAGAGAAAATGATGCTGGAGAACGAAGAATGAAATGGGAAGTTAGACCCCTCGAGCCAGACGGCTGGGGAATTTTTTTGATGCAGAAGTTTTGCAAAACTAAAGAACCGGTTTGCTATGGAAAATCAAGCTCTAAAGAAGCTGCTGAACGCCTAGTCGAAAGGATGAATAGAGAATGAAAAAGCCTTGCCCGTGTTGCGGATGTGACCCCTGTGATTGTGACTGGGGTAATAGAAAAGAATAAGAGATTTGTTTGTCTTTGATCTATACTTATAAAATAAAGTATATAAGGGATCAAAGATGCGTGTGATAGAAACAATAGAATACATAGGTGAAAGAGCCCAGATCGCTATGGTTGTAGGATCAGTTCCGACAGACGGGAGCGGAAACATAGAGATAATATATGCGAATGGACCGGCTGTGGCACTTTTTGGTTATCCGAGCCAAAAGTCAATGATTGGGTTAGACGTTAGATCTTTAATGCCTCAAAAAATAGCTCGCGACCACAAAGGTCATGTTTCTTCTTATGTTGAAAGAGCAAACGGAGGGAAGGTTCGGACTAGCTCTATTATGGGCGCCTGGAGACAGCTAGAAGCAGTCAGGGCAGATGGAACACTTGCGGCTGTTGCGGCCAATGTTTGCGATGTAAGAAATAGCGAAGAAAGGTATTTTCTAGCTTTTTTTAAAGATAGGTCAGTTGAAGTTGAAAAACAAAAAGAGCTAGAGGCTATGATAGAAATAGCTGAAGCGGCCACAAAAGAAGCAAACGATGCAAAACTCCAAGCTCAAGAAGGATTACTTAAGCAGAAAAGACTGTCAGGTCAGATAACACTTTTAAGGCAAATATTTGGCGGGACTGTTGGTCTGATTATAATGTTAGGCATGCTGATTGTTGCACAATGGGCAACAGGGACAACAGACCCGGATGGTTTGGCAATGATTGAAAGAGTCTTGTTAGTTCTGACCGGTATTTTAGGTTCTGCAATGGCTTCAGTTTTTGATTCTAGAAACAGAGGAACAGAATAAAAAAGAAACATATTTATTCTAAAGGTGGAGAACTGAATGAAAACAAGAGACTTTTTAGCTGAATGGAGAAATTTTATCAGGCAAGGAAATGTTATCCTAGAAGGGGGCAACGCTACAGCTATTGTCCGCGGACCAGACGGCAAACCTGAAAATGTTATGTGGAAAGGACGAAAAGCACAAGCTCGCCCTATCGTATTCGACCAGCTCGTGTCCCGAAGTGATTTTACTCGTGATGTCAAAGACATGATTAGAAAAATCGACGACATCCATCGAAGAGCATTTGGAGAAGGACTATACAGTATAGAATCAAGAGATGAAATGCTCGATAGCGGATATACGTTTATGGGTTCATCTGAGTTTTTGTTTGCACCATCTTCTGATATTAGTGATGAAGAATACACAGCACACAAAAAAAAGACGGGTGACATTGACCTCCTCATCGATGAGACAAAGATTCCTTCTTTGTTTGCTCTCTTAAACGAGCTAAGTGGAAAACAATTGACCTCGACGACCAAGCTAATTGGTCATAATAAACTAACTGAAGCACAAATAAGAGGAGAACAAATTAACGCAATCTTTGAGTACAAGTCTAACGGAAGAGATTTTCTCTTTCAGATTGACTTTGTCTTTGTTCCTTTTAATGAAGAAGGAAGACCAAACGAAGAAGAGAAGTTTTTAAGAGGTAGCACATGGGAAGACATTACTGAAGGGATTAAAGGGATCGGGCACAAGCTTTTATTACAGGCACTGGGTTCCAGAATCAATACAATTCCATGGGGTTCAGCACTCATTGCAACAGGAACTAGTCGTCCCGACAAGATCCGTCTCAAGACTAAGCTTCCTAACATAACAGATATTCGTGTAGGTCTACCTGGAATTACGCCAATTGACTTAGAACCTCTTGAACAATACGTAGATGTGAAAAAAATACCAAAATCTTTTTACGGAAAGGTTTCTAGCGAAGAAGTTGAAAGGTTCATAAATAGTCTAAATAACGATCGGGCCGCAATGCTCAATCAGATTCTTAACAAGGAAGGATTGGCACAAAATCAAACTGTTGCGCTTTTAACAACTTTTATTGTTCACTCCCCTACAGTAGAAGATTTTCAACTTGACAGCTATTTTGACTCTTTCTCTAGTTTGATGTCATTTAGCATGGGCCGCGGATTATCAACGAGATACAAGAAAGAAGATTATCAAGTAAACGGTAAAGATGTATATCGATATCTAGAATTTGCAGAAAGAGAAGAAAAATTTAGAAAAGCTGAAGATGTCTTCGAAGCTATATTTAAAAATAGACCTACTGCAGAAGATGCGAGAGATATTGCTTCATATCTTGGGCTTTTACGCGTAATTCAGAGATACCTTTCACCTGAAGCTAAAATTGCTGCATACGACGGATTATTCTATTATTGCTATCAGGCAGAAAACTTTATGTCAGCTCATGATATTCAGGATGATTTAATTCCAAAAGAAAAGATTATAAGCGCTTATGAAAATGCTGTCCCGGAATCAAGACAATCACAAAAATATAAAAATAAAGAAGCACTAATCGGTGAGTGGATTAAAGAGTACGAAATTAGATTAGCAAACGACGCTTAAGTGCAAACTTTAAAACTTCCTATTATAATAAAAGTAGGAGGGAAAGGTGGTGCTTTCAGAGTTTAGCTTTGACAACGCTGGTCAAAAAAATTTTCTAGATCATAGAAAAAAGACACGCAAGCAACGTTACGAAGAAAAACTTAAAAGCGCACGTTTTTTACCTATTTCGCTGGGTTGTGTTAATTTTATGCATGATGGAAATCTTGCATTTCTTATTAGATCTGCGGTCTGCTTCGGTGTAAAAGACATTCATGTCATCGGGTCTGTTCCTGAAAGAGGAGATTTAAGAAGGCTGTCTGGGTCTACGTGTGATTACATTAATATTGTTCAGCACAAGCAGCCTAGAACTTTTATTGAGTGGGCCAAAAAGAGCAATACAAAAATCGTCGCTGCTGAGCTTTGCAAGAAATCTTCTAAGCTTAGAAACTATAAATTTGACTATAATCAAAATATCTGTATATTTACTGGGCACGAAACGACAGGAGTCCCAGGAGATATTATTCACGTCTCCGACTGCGTTGAGATTGAAATGCCAGGCCCGGGATTTTGTCTAAATACTGCTCAAGCAGCAAATATCGTGCTTTATGAAGCAACAAAACAATATTTGGAGAGATAATTGAAAAAGGAAGCGATCAATCATCCCAAGCATTACGGGGGTGAAGGAAATCCATATGAGGCGATCAAAGTAATCGAAGCATGGGATTTGAATTTTAGTCTAGGAAATGTTTTAAAATACATGAGTCGAGCAGGTAAAAAGTCTGATAATCCGTTAGAAGATCTTAAAAAAGCTGCTTGGTATCTTAATAGAGAAATAGAAAGAATTCAGGAGGCATCAAAGTATGATTTTAAGTAGCCTCTTTGTAATTTTTGTCTTTGGATTTGACCAACCAAAACCTCCTACAGGATGTGTGATTGATAGATGTGACAAGGAAGTTTGTGTCGTTGAAACTCCTGAAGGCTGGGTTGAAGTTGATAAAAAACATGATTATTTCGAAGGAAAAGAAATAACATGCCCGTTGTGGCTAATCGAGCCCACCTAAAAACAAGGAGAGTGAAGCATGACAAAAGCAGAAATTGCTAGACTTCTCGCAATGATTGCACATGAAGATGGAGATCCGGATACTTTTAACTTTGTTTTGAATAGAATTTTTGGAGCATTTCAAGGAAGAGATGCGAGCAAGTGGTATAACTGTGCTCATTGTGATGCAGGTTATTCAGATCAAGAATGTACGTGCGGGAATGCTTAAGTCCAATTTAGGAGGATACATGCGTCCAGCATTTAAAAAAAAGAAATATCGTCACCCATCAAAGAAAAGAAAGATGAAGAAGCGAATTGTTGGAATAAGGAGAACGAAGAATGAGCTACTTTTTTGTTGATGTAGAAGCAGACGGACCTTGCCCGGGAATCTATTCAATGATCAGTTTCGGTGCAGTCAAGTTTGACGATAACCTTCAGACAACTTTTTATGGAAAGACGAGGCCGATTACAAATAATTACAAGTTAGAAGCTCTCCAGATTTCATGTCCGGATAGAGCAACTCATATCGGATACGACAATCCGTTTACAGTGATGAAAGCTTTTAATCAGTGGGTTCTTGATAACAATACCGGTTCTCGTCCTATTTTCATGTCTGATAATCCTGCATTTGACTGGCAGTGGATTAACTATTATTTTCATCTGACAGTCGGAAGCAATCCCTTTGGGTACTCAGCACGCCGAATCGGAGATGTCTATTGCGGAGCAATGGGGAATATGCGTGCGAAATGGAAACATCTTCGTAAAACACCTCACGATCACAATCCTGTTAATGATGCGAAGGGCAATGCTGAAGCTTTTCGAGTCATGCAGGATCTTATGAGAGAAGTTAAAGAACTTCGAAAAAACAACATGTAAATATTTGTGTGTAAATTTTATAACACTAAAGTAAAATATAGTTGTACTTTCATGAACTAAGGAATTATGTCTGATTTACTCAAATACAAAAAGCTGACTGACATCGAGCATGTTTTGCTCCGGCCAGGAATGTACGTGGGTTCTATCAAGCATAGGACTGACGATATTTCTATTTATGATGAAGGCAGATTTAAGACAGAAAGCATTACTTACAATCCTGCTTTTCTAAAGATTTTTGATGAGATTGTATCCAACTCTGTCGACGAACATCGCCGTCACCCTAAAAAACTAAACGAGCTCAACGTCTTAGTTAATCCTGACAAAGGTGCAATTCTGGTAAAAGACAATGGCGGAATTATTGTTGATAAGCATCCGGAACACAACGAGTGGATTCCAGAGCTTATTTTCAGTAATCTTAAAGCCGGGTCAAACTTTGACGATTCTGAAGAGCGTCTAGTTGCTGGGACAAATGGTGTGGGTTCGACGCTTACAAATATCTTTTCAAGAGTATTTCGTGTAAAGACTTGTGACGGTAAGAAAGAATTCTCTCAAAAGTTTGTCGACAATATGACAGACCGAGAAGAACCAGAAGTTGTAAAGGCAAAGTCTCGTAAGGGATACACAGAAATTGCTTTTATGCCTGACTTTGAACGCTTCGAGATGGAGACAATTGACGAAGACCACATGATGATGCTTCAAAAGCGTGTCATCGATCTTGCTGCTTGTAATCCTAAACTGAAAGTAACATTCAATAACGAAGATCACTCTTTTAAATCTTTTGAAGAGTATTGCAAACTCTATGCAGAAGACGTCATCTATGTCGAAGGCGACCGTTGGAAGATTGGAATCGCTCCTTCAAATGGTTCTATGCAGCAAGTAAGTTTTGTCAACTCAGTCGAAACTTCAGACGGCGGAACACATGTCGATTACATTGCCAACCAGATTGTAGTTCACTTACGAGAACTGATTAAGAAGAAGCATAAAATCGACGTAAGACCTCAAGAAATCAAGAATCACATGTTCTTGTTTGTTCAGGCCGATATTGTTAATCCTATCTTTTCTTCTCAGACAAAAGAAAAGCTTATTACTGAACATAAGCAGTTTGGTTCGTCTTTTGAGTTTGCTCCTGCAACAATCAAGAAGATTGCAGCTTCCGAAATTGTAGAAAGAATTCTTGACTGGGCGCAACAGAAAGCTATTGCTGAAGAAAAGAAAGAGCTTCGAAAGCTCAACAGGACTTTGGACAAAGCTAAAATTCTTAAGCTGATTGATGCAAAAGCTCGAACACGTCGTCAAGACTGCACTTTGGCAATCTTCGAGGGTGACTCTGCATCTTCTGCTTTCCGAAAGTATCGGAATCCAAAAACACAAGGCGCTTTCCCACTACGAGGAAAGTTTATTAACGTCTCTGGTTTGAGCCCACTAAAAGTTGTTAAGAACAAAGAGGTTACTTCTCTGCTCGGTGCAATCGGTCTTAAACTAGGGGAAGAAGCAAAAAATCTGCGCTATGGAAAAGTGCTCATCTATTCAGATGCTGACCCAGATGGTGATTCAATTGCAGGACTTCTCATCAACTTCTTTGGACGATACTGGCCAGAGATGTTCGAACAAGAAATGATTTGCCGAGTAGTTACTCCAATTGTTGTTGCAAAGAAAGGAAAGCAGAAAAAATCATTCTATACAAATGAAGAATTTGAAGATTGGGTTTCTGATCGCAGCAAAATTAAAGGCTGGGAAATCGAATACAAGAAGGGTCTTGCGGCGCTCGAAGACGAAGAATACAAAGAGATTATTCAAGATCCAAAGATGTTTGTAATTGAGAAAGGTGACCATTTTCATGCAACACTGAATCACTGGTTCTCAAAGAATCCAATGCACAGAAAAATGAAAATTCTTGGTCGCGATCTCAGTGACGAAGAAGTAGATGAAACTAACGATGAAGAGGATGAATAATGGGAAGTAGAATTCCTGCAAAAGGACAGACAAAGTTTGATGAAGTAGTTGTAACTTTCAAAAGAGAGCGAGACGGAACATATACAAAACAGACAAAACGCGTGACACGCGATCGTCAGAGTAGTTCTGTAAAATATTACAAAAAGGATAATCCAATCCTTGAAGATGGACCTTATGTTGCTGTAAAGAACGGAGACGATTATGATGAAATCATGACGTTTGAAGGGATTAACGGTGAAACTGTGACAATGTATTTTAAAAAGCTTGAGGCAGTAGAAAGTGAAACAAGAACTTGATGAAAGGCTAGTAAAGTCTTTTCCTTTGCTCTATTCAGACAGAGGAGGAGACATGCGATCCACGCTGATGTGCTGGGGTTTTGCATGCGGTGATGGATGGTTTCAGATTATTTGGGATCTTAGCGAAAAAATTGAAGCAATTATCGAACAGTATGTAAAAGACAATCCTGATCTAGAATGTAGTCACTGTAATCATATCAAATCAAAACATTTTGGGTCTGCAACAAAAAATCCTGGAAAGTGTTTAGCAATCTTTGCAGATCCTTTTTCCAAAGAAGAACCTCCTGGAAATTATTTGTCATGTTTTTGTGATTCATATAAAGCTTCTTATCCTCGAGCAGCGCAAGTAAAAGAAAAATATGGAGGTCTTAGATTTTATATGACTTTGATAAACGATGAAATTGAATCTTTGATTGCAGATGCTACAGAGCTTTCTTACAAAACTTGCGAATCTTGTGGTAAACCTGGAGAAGTTAGAAAAGGAAGATGGATAAGAACAGAATGTGATGAGTGTCATGAAAGTAGAGGATAGATTGACAATATCTTTTGAGGAACGTAAAGAAATGAACAGGGCAGAAAAGTGCTGGAACTGGATGAACAAACACATGTACGTAACAGTATTTGTTCTTTCACTAGTTACAGACTTTTGGGCAAACTGGTATGGCTATGCAATTGTTCATGACTGGATTGTTTTGCAGGCTTTTCTGGGAATGGCTCTTCCCTTTTTGAACCTCCCAAGCGTGTTATTTTTTATTGATAAAAAAGATTTAAACGTTCGTTTAAAGTTGTGTGCGGTCACAGCACTGGCTATGTCAATGGGTTCAACTTTAATGTTGCTAATGGTTCGCGCTGGCATTGGTGTCGGAAAAACTTTATAAGGAGAACGAAGAATGAAAGTCAAATCTATCAAATCTATCTACCTTTCCGAAAAAGAACTCAAAGCCGCGATCTGCAAATGGCTCTACGCTCACGGACGTATTGACTTGGCAAAACACTTGGAAAGCAATCTATGCGAATTTGATTGGTCCCATCAAGATGACGGTGTCTATCTTGCTGTCGATATAGATGGACAGTTTGAGGAGAACAAAAAATGAAACCGCTTCGATGGCAAATTGAAAAATTTGAAACACCTGAATTTTGCCGAGACATGATTCAGCGGGCTGAATCAATAGGCTTTGAAAAAGCCACAATTACAACGCCTGGCGGCCCTGTTCTTAGAATTGAGTATCGCCATAATGATCGTGTAATTTTTGACGACTGGAATCTGGCAGCTAAACTCTTTCAAAAAATTAAGGACGATCCGAGATTGCACAATCCTGGGTGGGAGTGTATTGGTCTTAATGAGCGTTTTAAGATATACAGGTACTCAGGTCCTAATCAGTACTTTGCCTCACATTATGACGGTAGTTTTGAAAGAATTCCTTTTGTTGAACAAAGTTGGGTGACAATGCTTGTATATCTAAATGAAGATTTCGAAGGCGGTCAAACTTCTTTTATTGACGGAGAAGTCGAACCTAAGACAGGATTGGCAGCTTTTATGACACAACACAATTATCTTCATGAAGCTCGCGAAGCGCTAGGCGGTGCAAAATACGTGCTAAGAACTGATGTTATGTATAGGAAGATCGAAGAATGAGCGTTGGTTTTACAGGAACACAATTGGGGATGACAGAGATCCAAAAAAAGGCTGTAAAAAGAGCACTTGAGTTATTTAGAAAAGAAAACGACAAGTTTCATCATGGAGACTGCATAGGCGCTGATAGCGAGGCTCATCAAATCGCAAGAGAGATAGGATACTCTATTGTTCTTCATCCTCCGACAAAATCTTTAAAAAGGGCTTTTTGTAAGGCTGACAAAGAGGAGCAAGCCTTACCCTATCTTGAACGAAACCTTGAAATTGTAAAATCAACTCAAATTCTTTTGGCAACTCCTAAAGGAATGAGCGAAGAAAGAAGGTCGGGAACTTGGAGCACAATCCGTAAGGCAAAAAAGATGGGCAAAAAAGTTATGATTATTTTCCCCAGCGGACAAGTACAGATTCACAAGGAGATCGAAGAATGAAAGTAGGGGATAGGGCGATAATGTCACACCCAGGAAAGAGAGACGGTGAGATTGGCGTCATAAAAGAAATAGATGTTCCAATTAAATCTCACCCTCATGATAATTGTCGTTGTGGGATTCGATTAGAAATTGGTAACGAGTTATGGCTTATTCATAGGAACTGGGTAAAACCCTTAGACAAAGGCTGGAAGGGATGCGAGTTTATCGAAGTAGAGAACACAGACTCGCTGGGAAATAAGATTCGATCGATCTTTGTCCCTAGACCATCTAGCTTTTTTGGCGGATGGGCAAGACATCAATGGCTTAAAAGCTATTTCAAGCAAGAGTGTTCAATTGCCTCGCCAGAGTTTTGGAAAGTTCTCATTGAAAGACATGGCAAACCAAAGATGCTTATTGAAGAAAACGGTGAATTTCGTGAAGAGGAAAGTGAAGAATGAATAAGCTCTACGTCATCGCTGGAGAAAGAAACATTAATGCTGCTCAAATAAATGGTGGTCTTTTTGCTAATGTAGGACAAACCACTAGAACAGTTCAAGAAAGATTAAGTGACAAAGACTACAAACAAAAATCTGCGGGCGGAAAATGGAAGATTATTCTTCAAGACATTCCTTTGGGAGAATTTGAAGACGCTCACATTCACGAGCAGCTTAGGAAAAGAAATGATGTCATATGGGATCCAACTTCATCTAATACTGAAGAATTTCATTTTATCACTGATACTGGGAATGGAAATGAAGTCAAGCGAATCATTGACGAATGTATAGAAAATCTTGAAAGAACACATCCAGTACAATTGGAAAGTCTTACCCAGAAATTAGAAAAGTCAGGAGTGAAAAAAGCAATTGAATTTTCAGAACCTGGTATTTATTGGTTTAAAGTCAATTCTTTCTATGAAAGAATTGACAAAAACAACAGAAAGTATCTTATTGTAAGATTTAACAATGACAAAAAAGGATATCAAGAAGTATTTTGTTGGGCATGGGAAGGGCCTTATCCTAAGATAGGCGCTATTTTTCTTGCTTCTATCAAGAAGGGGAAAATAAGTCTAATGACTTCTTATGGAAGAATGAAACTTATCTATGACGGACATTCAGATTCAACTCCTACAGAAGAATATTTTAAAAATGATAATATATTTTATGACGAGTATATTAGACAAATTGATGCTCTAAATAATGAGATAAAAACATTACGAAAAGCACATACAAATCAAACAAAAAGATTAGAAGAGGTAGAAAAAAGCGAAGCTCTTTTGTTAAACAATCTTAAACTTTCAAAATCTGAGCTAGAGAGCGTCAGAAAAAATAATTTAGGATTTTTTTCAGGAATAATTACAGGAGTATGCTTGTGTGTATGCTTTTTTCTTTTAATGTATAATATAAACAATATTTTTGTGAGCAATAATGCATTTTCTGCAAATACAATAGAAAATGTTGAAGAGCAAACTGCTGAAGTTGATTTTCAAAACGAAGAGATAAAAACACCTGTGTACACGGAAGAAGATGTACGCGTTATTAATGATTTTAGGCTACAGAGAGGCTTGCCTCCTATAAACATCTATAATGAGGAAGTTACCCGTGTACCTATTGAGGAAAACAAATGAACGCAATTAAAAGAAAAGCACAGGACTTTTTCGATACTGAATATCTTGGTTACGCGAGATATGTTGTCGAAAATCGTGCCATCCCAAGTCTAGTAGACGGCTTTAAACCAAGTCAGCGCAAGATTGCTTACGCGGCCAACAAGCTCTGGAAGACCGGCAAAGAAAAGCCGATGAAGGTCTTTCAGTTGGGCGGTCAAGCTGCAGCAATCTCGTTCTTCCACCACGGTTCTCTTGACGGAACCATTATCGGAATGACTCAAACGTTCAAGAATTCTATGCCTATCTTTCAGGGCGTGGGTCAGTTTGGTTCACTTAGATCTCCAGAGGCAGGTGCTCCTCGTTATATCGGCGTAAAGTTTAACGAAAACTTTCGACGGCTCTATATGGACTTTGGTCTCACGACACCGAAGTTTGAGGAAGGCCAGGAGATCGAGCCCAAGTACTTCCTGCCGATTGTTCCCACAGTGCTGCTTAATGGTGGTTCAGGGATTGCTGTAGGATTCGCAACCAATATTTTGAACCGTAACCCATCTGACATCATCGAAGCTTGCCTGGATCATCTGTCCAATCGGAAGATTAAACGACTCAAGCCATGGATTAACGGATTTTACGGCACAGTCACACCTGTTCCTGATACTCCTCGCAGTTGGATTTTTCACGGTGATTATGTAGTCAAGAATACATCAACTGTTATTATCAATGAGATTCCTCCAGGCTGGACGTATGAGAAGTACGAGGCACATCTTGATAAACTCCAAGACAAGGGTGTCATTACAAGCTACGATGACGACTCTTCTGATAAGGTCAGTTACACGCTTAAGTTTCAAAGAGTTAAACTCAAAGCTTTGATTGACAAAAATAAGCTTGTGTCAACGCTTAAGCTTGAAGAAAAGCAGACTGAAAACATTACCACACTTGATGAAAACGGTGAGCTAAAGATTTTTGAAACAGCTGAAGACCTGCTCGCTTATTTTGTAGATTTTCGTCTAGGCTATTATGTCAAGCGTAAAGAATACCTTCTTGATAAAATTGACCGAGACTTATTTGTGATTGACAACAGAGTAAAGTTTATTAAGGCAATTATTGACCAGAAGCTTGAGCTAAGAAACAGAAAGCGTGCAGATGTAGAAAACGATCTGCCCGGTCTTGATATTCAGAAGCACGAAGATTCTTATCGATATTTGCTTGATATGTCTGTGCACTCCCTGACAAAAGAAAAGTGGGAAGAGTTACAAAAGCGTGCTGCAGATCTAAAGAAAGAGCGTGCAAAGATTGAGAAGACCACACCAAAGGACTTTTACCGAAAAGACCTAAGAGATCTTAAGAAGTTTGTTTGATTGCTAGAGTGCATAAGATATAAATGTAATTTAAAATAACTTCACCAAGGAGGTTGACATGGGTGGAAAAGCTCACGGCGGAAAGCGTATTAACCGCGATACTGCATTGGCTCTATATTCTGAGATTGTAGATCAGATGCCAACTGTAGAAAATGTAAAATTGTGTGGGAGCGCAAGACGTCTAAAGCCCACGTGCGGCGATCTGGACATCGTTGTCGTTCCTGCAGATGACCCACAACTCAAGAAAGAGCTTGATGACTTTTTTGTCCGCATGTTCGGACATCAGAAGAGCGGAAAGCCTGCAAAGAATGGACTTTTCCGCGGAGTACAGACAGAGTTCTATGTAGCATCTCCAAACAATTTTGGCACCTTTGTCCAGATGTGGACTGGCAGTGCCTATCATAACGTATCGCTGCGCCGAAAGGCGACGAAGATGGGATATTCACTTTCCCAGTACGGTCTTAAATGTAAATCTACAGGTGAGATTGTAGAATTCAAAAGTGAAGAGGAGCTCTATAAGGCTCTCAACACGCCATTCAAGAAACCGGAGGATAGGTAATCATGGCAAATACTGAAGTACTAAAAGAGTTTATTGGAAAGGTTAAGCAGCTCGAGTCTGAAAAGGAAGAGCTTAAGGAGTATGAGAAGCAGCTATTTGCTGAATACAAGGATCAGCTTGATATCAAGTCTTTTCGATACGCACTTCGTATTGCAAAGATCAAGCAGAAGCTTTCTCAAGTCGAAGATGCAGAAGTAGATCAGCAGCTTGAAGTTCTTCTCGAGCAGTTTTGATGGATTCACCTGAGGTCGTTGAACTAAAGTCAGTTCTTGTAGACCATTGGGAAAATGCATTTCATGTGGTTGAATCAGGCTCAGAGTATAAGATCTATGTTGAATTAGACGATACAAATGAAAAGACTGATCTCTGGAATCACATCCCGATGAAATTTAGAAAGAAATATGTATTGATATTTAAAGTTCCAACGGGTTACATTGATGTCTTCTTACGTTCTAAAACCAAAAGTTGATGTTGTCATGGTGTCTAAAAAGACACGTGGCAAGTTTCCCGGAGAAAAAGCTCCTGTAGGAACATTAGGTTTGGTTTGGTCGAGCTGGACATCTAACTCAGTGTTTCATACACAAAAGATTTCTCTTTTGACTGCGAGCGGTGAAGTACTTTTTACAACAGCAAAATGTACAGACCTCGTTGGTGATATTACAAAATTTGACGACCTTTATGAAGCTTACAAGAAATATGCAGAACTAAATTTTGTACCTATCTTTGGCTTTGTAAGAAAGCCTGAGAGCAAGTCTGAATTTATTATTGTAAAGTTTCTTTCTCGTGACAGAATCATGACTGTTCCTACAAGTTGTGTTCACTACGAAGATCTAGATGAAATATTCGAATCAAAAAAACAAGATAATTTTTACTGCCTCAGAATTGAGCCTTGGTTCTTAAAGGCAAGAGATCTTTTGTAGAGTGCATAATTTCAATTAATGATTTAAAATATCTTCACAAGGAGGAAAAATGAGCCTTTACATTACTGAAAACGATGCTAGAGAAATTCTGAGTCGCATGAAGGGATTCGAGTCAGACCTGCGCGGCGTTTACGAAAATTGGTCTTACGACTTCCGAGAAAATCTTGGCAGACGAAACGCTCTTGTGTCTATGGCGCAGGAAACTGAAACTGCACGTGTCTTGTCTCGTAAGTTTCGTGATGTTTCTTCTGACGGTGCACCAGGTAAGCCTGATATTGTTATCGGTGAAATCAGCGCCGAGCTTGAGTGCAAATTGACAAGCGGATCTAGATCTGGTAATTCTGTCAACTTCGACTTTCGAACTGACTGGGAAACCATCTGTGATAAGGAGAAGCTTGACTACATCTACATTCTTGCAGATGAAAACTTCGAGAAGTTTGCCTTTCTCTTCTTTGAAGGTCTTACTCCCGATGACTTCTTTCCACCAGCAAGTGGTTCACGTGGAAAGTCTCGCATGAACAAGGAGAAGGGAATGAAGAAGTGCACTCCTCTCTTTGGAAGCTTTGTCAAGCGAAACGATGTGTACATCGAAGCAATCAATGCAGATATCAGAGATGCGACTGCAAGTTTTAGGACGCGCATGGAGGATTTGCATGGTCGATCTGCTTCTACTGAAAAGAAGAGGGACAGGATTCGAAAGCTCATCGCTTCTGAGATGGGTCGTCTCGAAAAGAAAATGGACAAACTCCAGGAGCGAATTGCATACTGGGAAGACTCTCCCGACAGTTTCACTTTCGTTCTTGAGAGTTTGAATTAATTGCACATTGAGTGCAATTGCAACCTACTTAATGTATAATAAAAAAGCCAACAACAGGAGATAAAATGAAAATCAATGTGGCAATCGACGACATTCCATTCGGAACTTCTATCCAGGATATCACTGTACCTGATGTACTGAAGAAGCGTATTCCAACAGGTCTAGACTACTTCGATGCTGCAATCGGCGGCGAAGGGTTTACTCCATCTATGGTTACTCTCTTCACAGGTACTCCCGGCTGCGGCAAGACTACCATGATGCTGACTCTGGCAAATTCGCTCCAGGGTCACGGCGCGCAGGTTGTCTTCAACACTGCTGAAGAGTCGCTTCACCAGGTCAAGATGACATCTGATCGTCTTCGTCTGCGCAATTCCTTTATGGTGGGTGGACTTGATAATGTCGAGGCACTGCTTAAGGGTTGCGACAGCGTTCGAGCAGCGCATCCTGATCGCCCCTTCTTCTTGATCGTTGACTCTCTGCAGTGCATGAACGACGGTTATTTCAAGAGCG
>Ga0181577_10001251_pt1 | contig 20654 bp, 17 predicted proteins | sample 101ome_21_FD_132468 | JGI IMG/M metagenome (GOLD analysis project Ga0181577, IMG submission 132468) | Coastal salt marsh microbial communities from the Groves Creek Marsh, Skidaway Island, Georgia - 101413BT metaG (megahit assembly) | ecosystem: Environmental > Aquatic > Marine > Intertidal...
CCAGGGTCGCAGGTCGTCCCACCGAAGTTCCAAATCCCCGTGCCCCGACACCTCTGGCCAGGATAAGTCTCCCGCAAATCGAACCCCTGGCAAGTTCAAACCTCGGCTTTCACAATGCCACTCCTCAGGGCTCCATGCTCCGCCGAGGTGCGAGGCGCGAAGCACCACCGTATCGGGCAGGTCGGGTGACATCGCGTAGGCCCCTGAAACGTGAAGGGAGGGAAGGGTCACTCCGCCCGCTCCAAGTGTCAATCCGAGGATGTTTCCCGCCTGAAGGACCGCGGAGGCCATGGAGTCGGCGTCCACATGAATGGCCTTCCAGTCCAGCGTTTCCGTATGAAATCCGGCCAAGAAGGCGGGCCAAACGTCTTGCCAGTGGGAGGCGGTCAGCGTGTCTGACGGCTTGGCGACGTTGCGAGCCACAACGCGCAAGCGCCCCAAATGGAGGTGCGCGATCTGAATCGAGTCATGTTTCCATTCCAGATGCTTCAGGTGCAAGGTGTCGGTGGTGATGGATAGGCCCGCTTCTGGGTCTTGCCAACCGGGGTTGAGCAGGGTGATTTGGCCTTTCTGAATCTCCCACAGCACGCGTTCCACCCGGCACTCTTGTCCGGCGCTGCGAAGCAGGGTATTGACCCCCCACGTAAGCCAAAGATCCTTCGTCAAGGCCAGCAGCATCACGGTGCTCAACAGCACGCCCAAACCCAGTCTCACTCGCCGTTTCCAGCGGAAAGAAGAGGGGGTGGGAGTGGTGTCTTGGGGCTTCATGACCTTGGGGGTGTCCAAGATAGGCGCAGCAAAAGATGCGCCATAAATTTGCAGGCAATGAATCGGAGAGAGGAACCCTTGGTGTTGGGCATCGAATCGTCCTGCGACGACACTTCGGCTGCGGTCATTCAGGGCAACGTGGTCCTGAGCAACGTCGTGGCCAACCAGGCCCTGCATGCAGAGGTGGGGGGCGTCGTTCCGGAATGGGCCTCCCGAGCCCACCTTTCCAAGATCCATCCCGTGGTCCAGGCCGCCCTCATGAAAGCTGACGTGCAGGCGTCCGAGTTGGATGCGGTGGCGTACACGTTGGGCCCTGGTTTGCAAGGTTCCCTCCACGTGGGGTCCTCGTACGCGAAGTCGCTGGCCTGGGGTCTTGGCATTCCGAGCATTCCGGTCCATCACATGCGTGCGCACATCTTGGCCCATGTGCTCGAGCCAGGTCCGATTCCAACGTATCCGTTTTTGTGCCTGACGGTCAGTGGGGGGCACACCCAATTGGTTCGGGTCGATGACCCTCAAACCATGACGGTCTTGGGCCAAACGTTGGACGATGCCGCCGGCGAGGCCTTCGACAAAGTGGCCAAACTCATCGGTCTCCCTTACCCTGGCGGTCCCGTCGTGGACAAGCTCGCGGCGCAAGGCCAGCCGGATGCGTTTGCTTTTTCGCGTCCTAGGATGGACGGCTACAACTGGAGTTTCAGCGGGTTGAAAACCCAGGTGCTGCATTTTCTTCAAAAAGAGCAGGCCGCGGATGCGTCCTTCGTGTCTCGACGCAAAGAAGACATTTGTGCTTCCGTCCAGGCGGCGATTTTGGACATGTTGATGGAGCCGCTGATTCGCGCCACACGCGACACGGGCATTACGGAAGTGGCCATTGCAGGAGGCGTGAGCGCCAATTCAGGACTGCGGGAACGGTTAAAAAACGCACAGGAAGAGCACGGTTGGGTGGTTCATATTCCGCCCATGGCTTATTGCACGGACAACGCGGCCATGATTGCCGCCGTCGGTTGGTTGGACCACCTCGAAGGGCGCCAGGGCACCTTGGATGCCGCCCCGTCGCCGCGCCTTCCCGAGCTTACGACTTTGGCAGGCGAGCCGGCAACGTGAACGTCGTTTCCGTGCTCCATGGAGCGGCCGCGGAGGCGACTTGAACCGAGGCGTGGGGATGTAGGGCATGCAGTCGGTCTCGCGTGATGGTCAGCCCCAGCGACGCGCGTCGCTTTCGAGGCGAGGACGACGTCGGCATGGGAAGGCCCTTCCCGTTGTCGCGCACGTGCACGGAAATCCAAGGATCTCGTCGCTCGGAGTCCATGGCTCGAACGGTGATTTCAATTGTGGGGTCGGAGGGCATCTCGGCAAACCCATGCCAAAGAGCGTTCTCGAGCGCCGGTTGGAACAACAATGCGGGAACCTTCGCATCAAGGTTCACGTGACCGACCAACCTCACGCGCCAGGCAACCGCCGTGCCGCGCCGGGAAGACTCGAGGTGGACGTACTCCTCCAACGAGGCCAACTCCTTCCTCAAACTGTGGGAGGAGGACGAATCGTCCGTCCAGTGTTTCCTCCAAAGGTGAACAAACGAAGCAAAGCAGTCTCGCGCTCGGTCGTGCTTGGAATCCGCCCAAAGCCACTGCACCGAAGAGAGCGCGTTGAACATGAAGTGCGGGCTCAATTGCATCTGAAGTGTTCGGTGCTTGGTGCGTTCGCGTTGGTCGCGCACGTTCATGTTTTTTGCGGCAATGCCCTTGCTGTCCCTGAGGCGTTGGTGCCTTTCAAGCCAGGAGGGAGAAGCAGAACCTGGGGGCGGCGTCGCGCCTGGAAGCGGCCTTTTCGACGTCCTGCCGAGACCAAATCCCAATCCCGTGCCCAGGGCCAACCCCAACACCCACCAAAGCCAAGTCATGCCCCTCAAGGTAATGACCCTCCCAGACGTCGCCTCGAAGGAGGCGCAAGAAATTCAGGAACGTCGGCTTATTCTTCGTCGTTGAAGGCGTGGCGAAGGGCTGTCTTCAAATTCCGGCAGTACTCTTCCTCCAACCAGCTTCGGTAGTTGGGGGTCGCCTTGGCGATGCACTTGGCGTACTGCTTGACGCGGTACTTCACGTCGTCGACCAGCAAATCCACAAGCTCCACCGCGTCCCAGTAGTCTTCGGAGGCGTAGCGGATGATCTCGACGTGCTGGTCCAGGCTGCGGCGGATGGCCTCCTTGGGACGAAGCCCCTCGCGCGTCACTTCCACGTAGGCTTCCGCCATGTCGAATTCGGTCACCGGTCCTCCTTCGAAGCGCTTCGCCAACTCGTCCGGCATCTCGTAGATGAACTCGTTTTCAATTTCCTCGTCCGTGTACAGGCCGTCGATGTAAGACTGGGGCGATTTGAAGATGTCGTGCCAATTGATGTGGGCGTCCCACAACCCAAAACGACGCGCGGTGTTCCCCAAATCGATGACCGTGAACTCCTTTTTGTTCTTCAACACGCGCGACCCGCGGCCGATCATCTGGTGGTACAGCGTCAACGACTTGGTCGCCCGGTTCAAAATGATGGTCTCCACCGTTGGCTCGTCAAACCCAGTCGTCAAAATGGACACGGAGGAGAGCACCGCGTCGGGCGTCTTCTGGAACCACTCGAGGATGTCCGCGCGTTCTTTCTCGCTGTGCGTGTTGTCGAGGTGCATGCACGGATACCCTTCTTCCGCAAACATGGCCTGCACCTGCTTGGAGGTGTTGATGCCGTTGTTGAAGATGAGGGTCTTGGTGCCTTTGGCCTTCTCCTCGTAGGCGTAGAGGAGCTTCTCTTGCATGAGGAAATTGCCGTAGAGGCGCTCGGACGAACTCACAGTGTAGTCCCCGTTGATGCCCACTTTCAACGCCCGCAGGTTCACGTCATAGCTGTACGTGTTCGCCTTGGCCAAAAAGCCTTGCCCCACCAAATTCCTGATGCTCTCCCCAACAATCAGCTCCGCGTAGTTGTCGTGAAGCGGCAGTTTGATGTTGCTCGAAAGGGGAGTGGCGGTCACACCCAAGAGGATTTGGGGCTCAAAGTGCTTGAACAGCTTTCGGAAACTGTTGTAGTGCGCCTCGTCCACCACAATCAACCCCAAATCCGCAAACTCAATGCGCTCGTCGTTGAGTCGGTTGTTCAGCGTCTCGACCATGGCCACGAAACACCAGTGATCCTTGCTGTTTTCAAGCTCCTTGACCTTGCTGTTGATGATCTTGTTGGGTACGCCAATCTCCGTGAGCTGGGAGGAGGTTTGGCCCAAAAGTTCGATGCGGTGCGTCAAAATCAGCACCCGCTTTCCCGTCTCGAGGATGTACCGCTTCGCCAATTCCGAGAAAATCACCGTTTTCCCGCCTCCCGTGGGCAGCTGGTAAAGCAGGTTGTAGCCTTCGGGGAATTTGCGGATGCGACCCATGATTTTCTCGATGGCATCTGCTTGGTAGCCATAGAGTTCCTTCCCCTTTTTGCTTTTTAGGCGTTCGGCAACCTTTTGGTCGATGGGAAGGGCTTCGGTCATGGTGTTGAATCAAGTGGGAAAGCGCAAAAATACCCCCTAGATTGGCCCATTGAAAGTCTGAGAGGGAAGAACCCCACACAGGTTTTCCACAAACCTTGCAAATTCGACATGCCTTTGAACCCTCCACGATGGCCCCAACCGCCTGCCCCTTGGCGGTCGTGCTTGCCAGCGTGGAGCCTTTCTGGCAATCATTCGGAGCTCGGTTCTTGGGTCGAGGAACTCTTTGAATTGGAACGTCGAGGGCAACTGTGCCCACCGCTCAACCAGGTGTGGCATGCGCTGGAATGCACTGCTCCGGAGGAGGTGCGCGTGGTGTTGCTCGGCCAGGATCCGTACCACGGCATGCGTCAAGCGCATGGTTTGGCCTTCAGCGTGGCGGACCCGCTGCTGCCTTGGCCGCCCTCGCTACGCAACGTGTTCAAGGAGCGCGCTTCCGACTTGGGGCTGCCCCTGGAACGATCCGCCAACCTTCAGGACTGGGCGGACCAAGGCGTCCTCATGCTCAACGCCGTCCTCACCACCCAAATGGGAAAGGCCGGTGCCCACGCCGGGAAAGGTTGGGAGGAGGTCGTGGCCGCGGTGCTTCGCGAAGCCATGGCTCAAAACGAGCGGCTGGTGTGGATTTTGTGGGGCCGGCCGGCAGAAGCCTTGCACCGGCGTGTGTTGGGCGAAGTTGGAGGAGGGCGCAGCCAAGACGTGTGCCTCGCTTCTGCTCACCCGAGCCCGCTTTCTGCGCACCGGGGATATTGGGGGTCGCGTCCGTTCAGCCGCACCAACGAGGTCCTTCAAGGGTGGGGGCAGCCTCCCGTGGTGTGGTGAGCCCTCGGAGTTGCGCTTTCACAGGTCCCAAACCTTCAGCATCCGATCGTCCCCGCCGGTTGCAAGCTGTGCGCTCGCGGCCCCACCAAGGGCCAAGGCGTTTACGGATCGCGCATGTGGTCGTTCGAGTTTTCCGACCGGTTCAAGGGTGTGGACGTCCCAGGCTTTGACATCTTTGTCTCGACCTGCAGTCCAAAGGACGTCGCCGCAACGCACGCCACGGTACACCGCGCTTTGGTGAATGGGCAGTACTACCACCCGCTCTTCCCCTAGGCAAACCACCAGTTTTCCGTCTTGCCCGCCGCTGATCACCGCCTGTTTCTCGGGAAGGTGAATCGCCCAGTAGCAGCTGCGTTCATGCGCCTGCCTCGTTGCCAAGACGGTTCCGTCTTTGGAGAGGATAGCCCAAAAACCGTGGCCACCTGCGACAAGCAGGCCTTGAGGGTGGGAGGAGATGCTTCGGATTTTTCCCAAGTCCGTCGACACGGTGTCCGCGACCTGCATGCCGTGTTCGTCACGCTTCCAGCGCACCAGTTGCCCCTGGCCGTCTCCAGTCCAAAGCATGCCTTCGTCGTCGGCATGAAGGGAAAACACAGGGGCTCGGTGAACATGTTTCGCGGTGTGGGAATCTCCCCACCGGCCGAGCACCTCGCCCGTCGCGTTGCCCGCGACCACGCCGCCGTCCCAGGTGGTTACGGCATAAAACGGAGAGGCGTGGTGAAAGAGAGCCTTTCCGTGCTCCCCGCCCTGCGCCCAGGTCGCGACCACGCCGTCGCCGCCGGCCGTGCACCACGACTCCGTGGAGGCGCACCAGGCCGCGTCGTAAATCGCACCGCTGTGGCCTTGCAACCGAGCTGAGGGAGAGGAGGGGAGCATGGTGCGAAAATAGGGAGCGACCCGACGAAAAATCGTCGTATGTTGCGGCCATGCAAGTGATTTGGATCCTGACCGCCGTTTTGATTGTGACCTTGTTCATTCAATACCGTCGCCGCCTCAAGCGCTGACGGAGTTGGCCTAATTTTGGGGGCCATGAGCAAACCATCGATCCCGAAGGGCACACGTGATTTTGGACCTCGAGCCATGGCTCGTCGTCAGTGGATGTTTGACACCCTGCGTCGCGTGTTTGAATCGCACGGGTTTGTCCCCATCCAAACCCCCTCGTTTGAGAACCTCTCCACGCTGACGGGGAAATACGGCGAGGAGGGCGACCAGCTCATCTTCAAGATCCTGAACAACGGGGATTTTTTGGCCAAAGCGGACGAGGCGGCGCTTGCGCAGAAGGACAGCAAGGCTTTGACCTCAAGCATCAGCAAGAAGGCCCTGCGTTACGATTTGACTGTTCCTTTCGCTCGCTTTGTGGTAATGAACCGCAACGAACTGACGTTTCCGTTCAAGCGGTACCAAATCCAAACCGTGTGGCGCGGTGACCGCCCCGGAAAAGGGCGCTACCAAGAGTTCACGCAATGCGATTGCGACATCATCGGTTCAGAAAGCGATTTGTGTGAACTCGAATTGGTGCAGGTGTTTTCAGAAGGACTCACGGCATTGGGCGTCCCAGGGTTTCGCATCTTGATCAACGACCGCAGGGTGCTTCAAGCCCTTGCCGAAGCGGGAGGCGTGCCTGCCGACCAATTTGCGGATTGGACCGTGTCCGTGGACAAGCTGGACAAAGTGGGCGTGGAAGGGGTGCTGCGAGAAATGGAGCAGCGCGGTTTGCCTTCCTCGGCGGCCGACCAGTTGCCCGAGCTGGTTCAGCTTCGCACCTCGACCTCGTTGGAGGAAGTTCTTGCCGGGCTCACGGGGCACCTTGCCGCCTCGGAAAAGGGAATGGCCGCTTTGGAGGGTTTGAAGGAACTCCTCCATCGGGCCACAGCGTCAGGGGTTTCCGCGGACGCGTTGGTGCTAGACCCTCTGTTGGCGCGTGGCCTGGATTACTACACGGGCGCCATCTTCGAAGTCACGGTTGAAGACGCCCCGGTTGGCAGCATTTGTGGCGGCGGACGGTACGACGACTTGACTGGCATTTTTGGGTGGTCAGGCATGAGCGGGGTGGGCATCAGCTTCGGGGCAGATCGCATCGAGGACGTCTTGAACCACTTCGACGCTTGGCCCACGCTTTCGAGCGACGGGTTGGACGTGATGGTGGTCCAGATGGACGGAGGAGACGTGTCCCGAGAAATCGAGGTGAGCCACCGTTTGCGGGCGGAGGGACTCTCTGTGGAACTCTATCCGGATGCGGCCAAGTTGAAAAAGCAGTTCAAGCACGCCAACGACCGAGGAGCGCGTTGGACTGTGGTGATCGGGGAGGCTGAATTGGAGTCGGGCAAACTGGCCCTCAAAGACATGGAAGCAGGAGAGCAGTGGACCCTGACCTTGGAAAAGGCTGTCGAGCGGATTCAGGAGGGCACAGACGCCCACGAATAAGTCGTTCCGGGTGCGCCATGTGCATGGAGGAGGAGCCCCGATTTGCCAGGCATGATGGGAAACGTCGCGGGCATTTTATCTGTGACTGAAAGATTAATCAATTGGTTGATTAAATTGGGCGCAAGGCATTTATAATCAACGAATAAAATTTCGGAATTTTCGAGGGTTTTGACGGAGTTGTGGCCCTGGATGAGGCACAAGGTCTGGTGCACTTGCTGGGCCACAGGTTGGAGGTCGCCCCACGGCAAAACAGGGGTGCGCCCTACGTCAATCAGCATCCGCAAACTTTTGCTCATGGACGAGAGAAGACGTTCCACGCGGTCGATTTCCTCTGAGCCAGAATCCACGTCGCACACGTGCATTTCGTGTTGCACCCGCAGCAGCATCCAGGCCACCCCTTCGCGGAGTTGAAGGTGTTGTTCAAGGTTTGACGATTCGGCGGTCAAACGCTTTTGGTGCTCGGCCAACTCTCCCAAACGCATGCTGACATTCCGCGCATGTTGAAGCCGTTCTTCCAGCAAGCCCAAATCCGGAGCGGGACCCTCGACCTTTCTCTGCCTACCAAGCCACCAACCCAATCCCAAGCCTGCGGCCGCCCCCAAGATCAGGCTGGTTGTCATCCTTTCCAATCTGTCGGAAGTTTCACCCAGGCGCGGGCCGCGGAGTAGGGGCTCGATCGGCCTTCCACGACCTGACGCTCCAAGTCCCCCCAAGCTTCAGCCTTGTTGTGCATGTGGGCTTCAATCAGCAGTTGGCGTGCGTGCCGGTGCATGGCGTCGAGCCGTTGTTGGTCGCGTTGGGTTTTCCACCATCCAGAGACCGTCCATTCCTCACGAAGGTGGAGGATGCGCGTCCACAAATCGTCGTGGCCTTCGCCGGTCAGGCTCGAAAGCATGAGCACATCGGCTGTTTGGCCGGAGGGAGGAGTGGGCAAGACGTGGAGGGCTTGTCGGTAGGCGTTGGCGGTGTCGCGGCAGGCCGACATGCGGTCCGCTTCGGCTTTGTGGACCAACAAGAGGTCCGCCATTTCCACCACTCCTCGTTTGATGCCTTGAACGTCGTCGCCCGCGCCACCGATGAGCATCAGTGCGAAGACGTCCACCATGCTCCGTACGGCGACTTCGCTTTGCCCCACGCCGACCGTCTCGACCAGGATCAGATTGAACCCGGCGGCTTCGCACAATTGGATGGCCTCCGAGGTGGCACGCGAGACGCCGCCCAGGGTGGAGGAGGCTGCCGAGGGACGCACAAACGCATCAGGGTGCTTCGAGAGTTCTGTCATGCGGGTTTTGTCCCCGAGCAGGGAGCCTCCTGTACGCTGGGAGGAGGGATCCACAGCGAGCACCGCCACTTTCCATCCTTCGGAAACGGCTCGCAACCCAAACCGCTCAATCAGCGTGCTTTTTCCCGCACCCGGAATGCCTGTAAATCCAATCCGAAGGCTTTGTTCAGAAGCGGGGAGCTCGGCGAGAAGGGCTTCGATGTGCGGTTGCTGTTCCGGTAGACTGCTTTCCACCCACGTAATGGCTTGCGCCAGGGCCTCTCGTTTGCCCGCGCGTACAGCCTCTGCGAGTGTCGTTGGCGTCCACGATTGTGCCCCTCGGATGGACATGCGAGCGGCGTCGCGGGCGCGCTGTTTGGCATCTTGATTTGCTGGGTTGGTAGAGGCCATGTTCGGAAGATACGTGAAAGGGCATGCTCCGAGGCGGGGAACTGCCCGTACTTTGTGGACATGCGTGCTGCGTTGACCGTCGTCGTCCTTTCCCTCGGACTGAACCTTGGGCGGATGGGAATCTCTTGGGCCCAAACCACCTGCGACAGCGTCATCGTCATGTCGGGGTCGGTCTCCGACGAATCGGGCCGCTGGGTACCGTCCTCGATGGTCGTGAATCGGAGAACCAGTGCGGGTGAGTTTGTGGGCAGCGATGGCGAGTTTCTCTTGCGCGCGTGCTTGGGCGACACGCTGGTGTTTGGGGCCGTGGGCTACCACACCCAAGAGCGCGTGGTGGAGAAGATGGAGCGCTGGGAGATCCAGCTGCGCGTTCTTCATGTGGAGGTCGGGTCGGCCGAGGTCATTGCGCCGCGAACGCTCCAGGAAATTGTGCGGGACATTCAGGCGCTTGGCTACAAAGAGGAGGACTTCCGGGTGTCGGGCATCAACGCGCTGCAAAGCCCCATCACGTTCTTGTACGAGACCTTTTCACGCGAAGCTCAAAGCCGCCGTCTTGTGGCCGCAATGGAAAACGACGACCGCCGCAGGGACCTGCTGCAAGAGCTCTTCACCAAATACGTGGACTACGACATCGTGGATCTCGAACCATGGGAGTTTGAGGAATTTGCCCGCTTCTGCGATCCAGGAGAAGACTTGCTTCAACAGTGGTCGCAGTACGAGTTCATCCTCTACGTCAAGCAGCGGTACCAAGTGTTTCGGATGATGCCACGAGAATTGCCTGCTGAAGAAATGGAATACCATCTCGACGACGATTGATTTCGCACAGTGGTCTCGCTCATTCCACGAGGTAACTGAGCTGCAGGTACAGCACAAACCACTTGAAGAGCATTCCAGCCACGCACAGGCCCACGCCGGCGACGCGTGGCGCTTGCCATTTCTCGCCGATGCGGTCGTAGCGGATGACGAGGTCCACAAACAGCGCTGCAACGGCGATGAGTTCCATGATGTTGACCACAGACTGCACCTCACCCATGGCGTCGCGCCATGCTCGCGAGCGATCCGTCAAATGAGCCAAGAAGAAGGCCCCGTTGTACGTCAGCAGAAGAGCGAGAATGCCATTCAAGAGCCTGAGAGGAGTCATGAATTCAAAAGTACACTTGCGCCTGTTCACAACGTGGGTGAAAGGGGTTGACTTTCTCTCTTTTTTGATTCACCTTAGTCATATGAAAACTCGTCAACTTTCCATCTTCGCTTGGCTCCTCGGAGCAGTGATGGCTGCTGCAACTTTGGCTTCTTGCTCCACGCAAGGTCAACAAACCTGCAGCGCGTACCAACAGGTTCAGCCTGTGGCGCAGCCTTCTCGCTGATTCGTTAGAATTGCCAATAAATGAATGGCTTGTGGTAGCTAAAACTGCACCACACAGCCAGTGCCGTCGAGGCACACCAAAAACACCAAGTCGCCCACATTGGGATTGACGTGGTTTTTTTGTGCAGGATTTTGCTCCAAGGTTGTGGGAGCCAGTGCAAGGCGTACCCAAAGACGAGCAGTGCCACCCCGGCGAGGTACGTGGCGTCCCACACCATGTTCACTGGCGAAGGGGGAGAAAGCTGCAGACGTTCCCAAAGGAGAGACGCCGTGCCCCACGCGTCTTCGGGATGAGGAGCGCTTGTGGTTTCATCCCAGGCGATCAAGGATCCAGCTCGGAACCAGATGCGGGCGAGCACGACGGAGTGGAACGTTACGAACCACCCCAAGGCACGCGCCCATGTCTTCGAGGGGCCATGTGGCATCAGGACCCAAGCGACCAACACGGTTCCGTTCAAGGCGCCCCACATGATGAAGTTGAGGTGGGCGCCGTGCCACAGCCCGCCTACGAGCATGACGAGAAAGACGTTCATCGCGGTGGCCATCTTCTTGTGAAAGGCGGTGGACATCAGCATGGAGGCCGTCACGAGCAACGCCAGCCCCGTCACCACCAACCCGCCTCCCAGCTCGCCCCACCACCACGCTGCCCCCCCCAGGCCTGCCAAAGCGCAACAAACGCTGAATGCACTCACGGTCCGGTTGCCACCCAACGGAATGTAGAGGTAGTCTTTCCACCACGAAGACAGCGTCATGTGCCAACGACGCCAAAAGTCAGAAGGGGACGTCGCGCGATAGGGGAACCTGAAGTTTTCCGGCAATGCGATTCCGAGCAACCCGGCCATGCCTTTGGCCATGTCCGTGTAGCCGCTGAAATCCGCGTACACCTGAAGGCTGTAGCCGTACAAGGCGAGCAGAACTTCCCACGACGCCCAATCGGTCGGGTGATCAAACACGGGGTCAACCAGCCATGCCCCCACGAGATCGCCCAACACCAATTTCTTGAGGAAGCCTGAAAGGATGAGCTGGACGTGGCGCGCATCCTCCGTTTTGGAGGAGGTCCAATGCGTTGATTCGAGTTGAGGAAGGAATTCTTTGGCCCTCACGATGGGGCCCGCCACGAGCTGAGGGAAGAAGGTCAGATACGTGGCAAAGGACAACAGAGAAGCCGGACGATCGACGGTGCCGCGATGCACGTCAATCAGGTAGCTGATGGCCTGAAACGTGAAAAAGGAAATGCCCAGTGGCAGCATCCAACCTTCGAGGCGCCACGCGCTGGCATCCAAGGTGAGGGTGGAAGGCGGGATCCACTCGGCGATGAAGTAGGCGTATTTGAAAGTGGCCAACATCGCCACGTTGAGCGCAACGCCGACCGACGTGCACAGCGACCTCATACGCCCTGTCATGCGATGGATGGTTTGCGCAGCAACGTGGTTCAGGAGCACGGAAACCACCAAGACCCAGATCAGATGTTGCGCCACCCACACGTAAAACCCGAGGCTGAAAGCGAGGAGCAGGGCTTGGCGCAGGGCTGGTTTGGCCGTGGATTGAGGCCACCGCGCTTGCACGCCGGCCACGAGGAGAAAGACGGCTGCGAAGGCCGCCCAAAATCCGAGGCTCGTAAACGTGACGGCGTTCATGGGCGCATGGCTTTCCATTCCACGTTCAAGGCCCACTCGAGTCGGGTCGCGATTTCACGCGCTCCGAGGCGGGTGAAATGCACGTGGTCGTCCGACGCCCAGCCTTTTCGCACCCATTGAGCCATGCTGCCAGGGCCTCCCATGACGGCTTGGACATCCCAATACAGCGCGCCTGCTTCCCAAACGGCCTCTCTCAAAGCCCCAATCACCCAAGGCAAGCCGGGGTAGGTGGATTCCGAAGCCCCCATGTCGGAGGGTCCCACAAACAACACAGGTACGCCAGGGAACTGGCCACGGAGGAATCGAATGTTGGTGGCCATGTGCCGCGCGTAGGTCCTCGCCTCAGCGGCAGAACCGACACCGGGAACGGCATTGCCGCCGTATTGAAGAACGATCAGGGAAGGAGGGTGGGCTTCGCGAAGGGCGTCCCAATGTGCTTGGTCGACGTTGTCAAACAAGGTTCCTGAAGCCCCACGCATGGGAAGGTTGTGAACCAGGACGCCCGATTCCGACCCCAAAAACACGCCGGTCGTCGTGAGGTCGGCAAAGTCGAATCGCAACGGAGACCGTTGGCCTGGGTGGCGCCAGCCTTGGGCCTTGGCGTGTACGGCCACGGGATGGCGGTGTGCATCGCCTTGCGTCCAGAGCAGGGCGGAGTGCGAGGTGTCGGTGAGCCACACTTCGCTCACGTTCCAGGCCCCGAGGGAAGCGGAAGATTTGGTCGCGCCTTGAACGCTCCATTGCACCGTGTCTGTAGCGGTGTTGGTCGCGAAAAAGGGAAGGCGCATCGCGTCACGGGATTTTCCACGGCCAAAACCCGCCTTTCGGATCAGCGTGCCGCGGTGAGATTCGAGGGTGGCGGTGGTTTGGGCGGGCGTGTTGGGGAGGATCCAACCTGGACCGCGGCCCCCGAAGCGCTCCTGCCAGGAGGCGCGTAACAGGCCTGTGATGCGGTCGCCCTCGATTTGGCTGTCTCCCCAATGGTAGACTTCCACGCGGCGAGATTTCGCACGCTCCAGGCGTTGGAAAAAGCCGTGCAAGGCAAACCAGGCCGAGGTGTTCCCGGTCAACGCCCAGGCCTCGGGCAAGTTGTCGGCGACGCTGTCCAAGAAGGCCAAATCACGTGCTTCGCGGTTCGCGAAGGCCAGGGGGCTTAACTCGTCCAACGTCCCGAGATCCCCCAGGGGCAGGGGCTTCAAAGCTCGGGGGTGAAGCGGGGCGACGATGGGGTCGACAGGCTGCCAAGGCGGCGTCGGGGACACGTTGGCCCAAACCCACCAGATTCCAACCAAGCTTCCCCACATGAAGAGCCACTGAAACCAAGGTCGAGCGGCCATCAACGAGAGGGAGAGAGGTTGGGAATGAGCAAGGGAGTGCCGGGTTGGAGGTTGTCCCACACGTCATTTTTGTTGCCCAGGCACCCGGGGGGCATGTCGTGCAACCGAGCGATGCTGTACACCGTTTCACCGGGCTCAACCACGTGCACGGGCGGCAGGTCAAAGTTCTCCATCAGCCTAAGGCCGGTTCGAACCGCCGCAGCCCAATCGTTCAAAGGCAATGTGGAACCGCTATGTTCAAACGCGGAGGTCATGGCTTCTTCCGCACTTCGATTGAGGTCAGGCCACGTCCATGTTGAATTCGCTCGGGCTGACAAACGGGTCGCTCTGAACGGGTCGGGCATTTCACCCCAAATTGCAAGAAATGCAGCACTTGCAGGCAACCCGCGTTTCGATGCCTCGGCCTTGAGCTCGGGCAACCTTGGAGCCATGTGCCGCCACACGCCTTGAAGCCTGTTGAAATTGTCGGGTCTCCACGCTTGCATGGCTTGCGAGGCATGGGGCCAATTCCTTTCCCATGCTTCCTCCCATACATCCGGAGGACGAATGTCAGCACGGAAAGCAAGGGGCGCTTCGAGGCACGTGTTCGGCTTTGTCGTCGCTTGTGCTCGCGCCCCGATTCCCCATGCCAACATGAGCAAGGCCCAACTCATGGAGCGATAACCACGGGTGGTCGAATGGGGTGAGAAAACGTGCGCCAAATCAGGAACTATTCAGAGGATAAAGGTATTTTGGACCTATGGAACGGCCATTCTTGTCACACGAGGATTCTACACGGTTGATGTCCCTGCTTGAGGAAAACTTGCAGGGGCAACAAGGCGAGCTTGAGCGGTTAAGGGCATTCCAAGAAAGCGAATTCAAGTACCGCACCATTTTAGAGGATCTGGACTTGGGGTACATGGAGGTGGACTTGAAGGGTGTGGTGACGAAGGTGCATCCACGGTTCTTAAGAATGACGGGGTATGCAGAAAAGGATCTGTTGGGCAAGAGCGGCAACGTCTTGCTGGATGATGAGGGGCAGGCCAAAATGCAGGAAGTCGTGACGTTGCGAAAAGAGGGGAAAGCCACTTCCTACGAAGTACCCGTTCGGCACAGGCTAGGTCACCGGATTTGGTTTCTCATTGCGGGCGCACCCATTCGGAAGCTCAACGGTGAAGTGGTCGGTTCCGTGGGCATTCACTTCGACATCACGGAACGGAAGGAACTCGAAATGGAAACCAACAGAGCGTTGGCGTCGGAAGCGTTCGCCCGAAAACGAGAGCGCAACTTGTTGATGAAGATGAGCCATGAGATTCGCACGCCCATCAACGCCATCAACGGAATGTTCCACTTGATGAAGGATGTGCCTCGCACGCCAGAGCAAGAGGCGCTTTGGCAGGGGGCATTGCGGGCTTCCAAGATGCTCCGCCAAGTGGTCGACGACGTGTTGGATTTGTCCAAATTGGAAATTGGCAAACCTTCCGTGAAGCGCACCAAGGTCAATGTGGTCGAAGTCACCTCAGGCATTGCGAAGATGCACCACCTGCTTGCCGAGGAAAAGGGGGTGTCCTTGAATTGCGGTTGCCGCTTGAAGGAAAAGCGTCGGGTCATCGACGTGGACAAGTGGTTGCAGATCTTGACCAACCTCCTGGGGAACGCCATCAAGTTCACGGAGGAAGGGGGCGTCACCTTGGACATTTGGGAGGATCCCCAGCGGCCCGATTGGATTTTTGCGGAGGTTGCGGACGAAGGGCCAGGCATCCCAGAAGCCCTTCGTGAAAGAATCTTCGAGCCTTTTGGATTGAGCCCCGGCGAGAATGTGCTCGATGGGGTTCGGGTGGACGCGGGAACCACAGGTTTGGGGCTTTCGATTGCGCGCGAATTGTCTCGGCTGCTCGGTGGGGACCTCTTGCTCATGCCCTCGGCGAAGGGGGCGAGGTTTGTGCTTGAGATGCCCGCCCCAACTTGGTTGGAAGCCGACAAGGCGGATTCTGCAGGGGCAGGCTCCGATGTGCGTGATGAGGGCGGTGTGCCGCTTTGGGATGGAGAGGGGATGACGGTGCTCCTTGCCGAGGACAACGAAATCAACGTGCTCTATGCGCGAGCTCTTTTCAAGAGATGGAGCGTGGATGTGGACGTGGCGGCGGATGGCATGGAAGCGTTGGAGTGCCTGGGCAAGCGAGATTACGACGTGGTGCTTTTGGATGTTCAAATGCCCAACCTCGATGGACTGGCTACGTTGCGCCGCATCCGTTCCAACGAACGCGCCACGGGAGTGGCGAGCGGTCGTCCCGTATACATGGTTACGGCGTTCGCGGATGACGAGACACGGCAGGAAGCGGAACAGGCGGGGGCAACGGGGTTTGTAACCAAGCCCTTTGGACCGCAGATTATGCTAGATGTTCTCAAGGCCGTTCGAGAAGTATGAAAAAAATCTTCGACGAATCGCTTCATGGTCTCGATTAATTATGTAAATTAGATATCGAAGGTCTACCTGAAAACATGGAGGACCTCGTTGTGAATCGTAGTGGAGCACCGGCAACGGCGGGTGCTCCATTTTTTTTGCATGGAGTCGAATCGAGTCGAGTCGCATGAAGAAAGGCGTTGAACCTGAAAGGGGCGAGGAGGGTTACCCCGGCATGCACGAACTCCGAACTTCCTTGGTTCTTCCCATCTCGCTCGACGAGGCGTGGTCGTTTTTCAGCGTTCCCGACAACTTGGACGACATCACCCCGCCGGACATGGGTTTTGAAATTTTGACCAAGAACGAGAAGCGCACCTACGCAGGCCAAATCATCCGTTACCGCGTCCGCCCGCTCTTCAACCTACCGATGACGTGGGTGACGGAGATCACGCATTGCGAAGACCGGCAGTACTTTGTGGACGAGCAGCGCTTTGGTCCCTACGCGATGTGGCACCACCAACACCATTTCAAGGAAGTCGAGGGCGGCGTCCAAATGGACGACATCCTCCACTACAAACTCAAGGGTGGTGCACTTGGGGCTTGGCTCACCGGATGGCTGGTCCACGGCCGTGTCAAAGCCATTTTTGAGCACCGGTCCAAAGTGCTCTTGGAGCGATTTGGCGGGCAAGACCTCGGTTGAGAAGAGAAGCGGGGCAGGTCGCCTGTTGCCCTATTGGCAGAGCACGTTCGCGGCCCACGCGGCCATCAGCAGGTCGGGCTTGACCTTTGAATCGAAGCCCAGGGAGGTGATGTAGCCTGAGCTCGCGCTGACCAGTTTGTGGCTGGCGTATTTGCTGTCGCTGTTGAAATCGAGGTCGATTTGGTGCACGCGCAAGTTGCACTCTTCAAGGATGAGGTTGGCCAAGGCCACCGACCTCTCGGTTTCGCCCCAAAGCTTGGTCCACATGTCGAGGATCTTCGGCACGCGTTCGCGGCGGTAGATGACGTGGGCGCCGTTGTTGGCGAAACGGAAGACGACTGTCGTGACGTAGACGGTGTGGCGCTTGTGGTTTTGGGAGTCGCATCCCACGTGGACTTGGACGTCGGATTCGCTGGTCATCGCGGTGATGTATTCGCACACGTCGTGCTTCAACCTTCCGCCCATGACCGTGAATTTCCTGTGGCTTTCGTCCATGGCCTTCAAGCTAGGCAGGGGACGGGGCAAAAAAAAGCGGGGCCGGGGCCCCGCTTTCGCGTCTTATGCACATTCTGTGGAAGAACCGCGAGCCGCCAACGCTCGCCTTGTCCGTTCTTGACGATTTGTTAACGGTCCAGCGCCACGTCGATGAGGTGACGAACGTGGGCGCGGTGCGCTCGGGTCAGGCCGTCGGGCGACGACGCATCGCGTTGCTGTCGATCGATGCGGCGGAGCTGGGCCAAGACCACGCTCTGTGCCACGCCATTCAGTCGGCTCTTGTCATCGAGCGACTTGATCAACGCCTCGACGTACATCAACTGCAAGCCCTGGCGGTAGGTGTTGACGGACGAACGGAGGTCGGCCTTGAAGATGGCGTCGGTGAGGTCGTCCATGTACTCGGCCAAGTCGTAGGTGTTCCCGTACAGTCCGCTGTCCAGCACGCGCATCAGCACGTTGGGGTGGACAAGGTGGGACAGGGCACCTCGCTGCGCACCGGCCACGCGGGCGTGAACCTTGGGGTCCTCGCCTCCACCGAAGAAGCCAAACCCGCGGCGCTGCGCTTGCAGGTAGGCCAAGACGTCGGCCTGCGCTTCAAATGCGTTGGGCGCGAACGCGTAGGTGCTCAGGGCTTTCATCGCGGCTTTTTGGTCGGCCTCCGACACGGGGGTGTAAGGCGCGGCGCCGTCGAGCTGGGCCGGGGTGGCGCGGTTGTAGCGGACGCCGCCGATTTGGCGCGTCATCACACGCAGCTGGGTGGCGTATTCGCCGGTCAAGGCGTAGTACGCACGAAGCACCTCTTGATGGCTGTCCACGCCGGGTGCGAAGTTCTCGACGAGGGAGGGGAGCAGGTCGTTGACGAGCTCGCAACGCTCGGCGGCGTACGCGACCGGATCGCTGCTCAAGTCGTAGATGTTCACGTCGGGGTTGATGCCACGTCCCGTGCTACGCATGTCGTCCGCGTCGTTGCCAAACTGCAGCAGCGGATCCGTCGAGCGCTCCAAAATCGCGCTCAACCGCGCCGCTTCCGCGTCGGCATCGTCAAGCCCCACGCTGTAGCCGTAGTCAATGACCCACTTGTCGTAAGGGCCTGGGCTGTCGTCGTAGAAGCGCGTTTGCTCCGACTTGTTCCGGGCAAAGTTGATCGATGGGTATTCCATCACGGAGTTGCACATGCCGTTCTCGGCCACCTTGGCGGCGTCTTTGAGCTCGTCAGGGCTCAGCATCGTGCTGGCGTGCATGTTGTGGCTCATGCCAAGGGTGTGCCCGACTTCGTGCAGGACGAGGCGGTGCAGGGTTTGGCGAACAAACTCCGCGTGTTCCTCGTCGGTGAAGCTGTACGCACGCATGGCGGCCGCGGCCAAGAGGCTGTTGCGTCCCATCACGGTGCCGGCGTGGCAGCGGCTCATTTGCTCGGCAAAGACCTCGCGTGATGAGCGGTTCTCCAGCTCGGCGTCGAGCTCGGCGTATTCCTCGTCCATGGCCTCTTCGATCATGCCGGCCTTGGAGAAAACCTCGGCGCGCCACAAGCGACCGACCATCCCGCCGTACTCGAGCATGATGTCCGCACCAAGGATCTCGCCGGTGCGGGGGTTCACGAAACTGGGGCCGTATCCCGAGAACGGGGGCGAAGGAGAGGCCGTCCAACGCAGGACGTTGTAACGGACATCGCCGGCGTCCCAGTCGGCGTCGTCGGGCTGGATCTTGACCACCACGGCGTTTTTGAACCCGAGGGGCTCGAAGGCCTGGTTCCACTTTTCGACGCCCGCCTTGATGATGGGGCGGAACTCTTCAGGGGTCGTGTTTTCAATCCACCACGTGATCGGCTCGACAGGTTCCGACATCGCCGCCGACGGGTCCTTCTTTTCGAGGCGCCACCGGTGAATCATGTCGCGCCACGGGGCCGCGCTGACGCCCGTCAGGTCGTCCACTTCCGTGGTGAAGAACCCGATGCGGGGGTCGTCCGCCCGCGGTGTGAATCCGTCCTCCGGCATGGGCAACAACGCGTGGCGGTAGCCCACCGTGACGTAGCGGCCGTCCTCAAATTCAGGACCGCCCACGCTTGGGCTGCCGTTGTCGTACACGTAGTCCACGGACAATTCCGTGTTCTTGGGGTAGTTCGCGACGTCCACCACCTTGCTCTTCGACTTGCTGAGCTTGCCCAGGGCGGACTTGCGACCAGGACGTGAAGGGGGCTTGACCATTTGCAGATCCTCGCTGAGGAAGAGGGCATCCGCCGAAACCATGACACCTGTGCTGTCCTCGGCTTCAATCTTGACGCTGGCGAGGATGGGGGTGTTGAGGTTGGCGTCGGCCGCCTTGCTCAAGGCGTTTGCTGGATCCACGTGGAAGTTGGTATTCTCCGCATGCACCTCCAACTGCCCAAAATGACGGTGAAACGTCACCACTTTGCTCCCGCGGTAGCTTCCGCGGAAAAACCCGCTCGACACCACGCCGTCTTCGACTTGCGAGAAGTAAATGAATTCGCAGTTCATGGCGGCCGAGGGCACGTGCAAGTACATGCTGCCCTTCACCGTGTCTTGGTAGAGGTTGAACAGGCCTTCCTCAACCCGGAAATCCTTGGTGAATTCCGACACCGTCTTCAGGTCGTCCTTGCCGCCTTTTTTCTTGCCGTCCACCTGTTCGGTGTCGCCTTTTTTACCCTTCTTTTTCTTGCCTTTTTTGGCCAAACCTTCTGCCGGCGCAAAGCTCAGCAGGGTCGCGGCGAGGGAGAGTGCCGCCCAACGTGCAGTTCGTTTCATGCCGGACAAGTTACGCAGGTATCGCGCGCTGCCGTTGCTCGGTTGCAGGAGCTGTTTCGTTAGGTCGTTTCAGTCGGTGGTGTTCCAATGTGTGTGTAAAAAAGGAGATAAATGTGTAAAGATTTGTTTCTACTGGAATCGACCTTTCTATTTGACAAATAACCGAGTTTCATGTCATGCTTAAGCACATTTTTCTCCCTTTTTTAGTTTTGTCTGCAGGCTTTGTACGAGGCCAAGACTGCCCGTCCCCTTTCGGCCCACCCACAGACGAAGGGTACACCACCGTCAATGCAGCCTACTTCGATACAGATGGCAATGGTGTGGTTGGTCTCACCGACCTGATGAATTTGCTTTCTGTTTATGGGGAAGTTTTGACTCTGCCTTTCACCTGTGGGGACGAAGTGAGCTACCAAGGCTACGATTACGCCACGGTTCAGATCGGCGATCAGTGCTGGTTTGCGGAAAACCTCCGCAGCGAGAATTACGAGAACGGCGACGGAATCCCTGCGGGTCTGAGCGACAGCGAGTGGCAAAACACGACATCGGGGGCCGTGGCGGTCTACGGAGAAGATGCAGGTTGCAACAATTACTCACCAGACATTGACGCCTGTGACCCCGCCCAATCCTTGAACGAATACGGCCGACTGTACAATTGGTACGCGGTGGACGATGCCCGTGGCCTCTGCCCAAGCGGCTGGCACGTTCCCACGGACGGGGAGTGGACGGTGATGACGGACCATTTGGGAGGTTCTTCGATTGCGGGAGGTCAGATGAA
>Ga0181577_10001253_pt1 | contig 20640 bp, 15 predicted proteins | sample 101ome_21_FD_132468 | JGI IMG/M metagenome (GOLD analysis project Ga0181577, IMG submission 132468) | Coastal salt marsh microbial communities from the Groves Creek Marsh, Skidaway Island, Georgia - 101413BT metaG (megahit assembly) | ecosystem: Environmental > Aquatic > Marine > Intertidal...
CTTCGACTGATGCAATGGGTTCGGGTACCAGCGGTGGCAAGGTCATGAAATCTTCTGCCTCAGCATCCGGTTCGATGCGAAGGGAGGAAGGCCCTGTGAAGGGGAGGTAACCCAAAAAGCCAGATCGGTTTCCTGCTCTGCAGGAAAGCATCCATAATGAGAACCCTACGACCAATGGTTGGATCCATGGGTAAAACTTTTTTTGCATCCTTGCCATAAATAATCCGCAAGAGGTTTGGGTCATCCGTGACCGCCCTCAACAACCTGAAGCCCAGCCATCCTGTTCGGAAGGCTACGCATCAACAACTTTATCGGCGTATCTGCTATTTCACTTTAACCAATCTTTGAAAGGTAATAGGTTTAGCCAATATTTTCCAACGTTTTCAAGGTATGCCAGAACCGATTGCCAACGCCTCATGTTAATCAAACAACCCAGCATGAAGCCCGTGGGCTTTGTCCTACTGGATCCAGTTCGGGATATCGAAAGCATCAGTTGGTTGGCACCCAATGCACTCCAAAAGGAACTCAATGATTGGGGTGGAATGAATTGGGAGACCTGGCTAAAGCATGCTTTCAGAGATCTCCGATCAACCCCCTTGGATGCATCAACAAGCCCTCAACTATCTGGCCACCAAGGTGTTTATCATCTTGGCGGCCGTTTTGAGCTCTTCTACGGAAACCTTCCCAATCATACTTGGGTTACCATCATGGAAATCACCGATCATGAGCCAAGCAGCGACACCTCATTATCGGTGCCCAGTCCATTCATGCGAAAGTCACATGAAAAAGACCCAGAAAATTGGCTCAACTGGCTGCTACCTGGTTTACTGCATGATGCCAATAATCATCTGATCGGACTGGTGACCCTCATCGGGTGGCTCAGGGAGAGGGCAGCAAAGCAGACTCGCCTTACCGAACGTGATTGCCAAGATATTGCACTGGCCCACCAATATGCCTCCGAAGCCTTAAAAATCCTCCAGCTCTTGCCTGGCGCCCTCACTGGGTCAGCTTCCAGCCATGCTGTGGTCACCTTGGGCGAGGCCATGGATCATGGCATGGCTCTCCTTAGGTTGGGACTTCCTGCCCACATTTCATTGAGCTGGGAAGCATCGGCTCCGATTGATTTGCTAGTCAACCCGAAGGCGCTGACCCATTTCCTGCTCGAAAGTATGGCCACTTGCCTTCAGACACCCTCTGATCTCCCCTCTGGCACCATTAAATTTGAAGCACAGAAGATATCTGAGTCAAACAGCGATCTTCAGTCCCCTGCTCTGATGCTGACGTGCTGGATGAGTCCGAGCCTTTTTGCCGCAGCAAAATTGCCGCAGCCCCTTGATTACTTTGATGAAGAAAGTTCAGGCTTTCATGGCAAGTGGATGAGGCTGGCATTTGCTCAACTCGAAAATTGAGGGAATGCCACAGGTTCCCGAGTGACAATCATTAGAAGTACGCATCAAGCCACTTAGGCGATCAGTCACTAGAGCCTGAAGCCTTGAGCCGGATCATATTCAGCACAGATTCCTTGAGCTTCCACACCATGGTCATGGTCATGGCCACAGGCATGACAACCAGCATGATCACGACGATAGGAAGCAAGTGATCTATCATGCGAATCAGGAGGAATAGCGAACCTGGTAGCGAGGCCAAATACCCAACCAGCCAATAAGCAAGGACCAGGGTCATGAGTAGGCTCAGGATACGTCTATTCAATCCTGCAAAAAGTTCGGTATCCTGTCTCAAGGTTTCGTCGGGAATCATGCAGGCAAGGCGCCTGATCAAGTGATTGAGTTGATAAAGATAAAGCATGCCACAAAAAAAGAGTAATCGCACACTCATGGCAAAGAACGGCTCACGGGGATAATCCTGCCAGAAAAAAAGAAACGGAGTCAGCCCAACATGAATGATACCGAGCAATAAGGTACGCTCAAGTGCTCGCCGCCAAATCCGCTCCTGCTGATGAAAGCCTTGAAGATGCAAAAGGCCGTTGAGCACTAAGCCATTGGCAACCCAGGGAGCAAGTAAAGCAATCCATCGCCCTTTGGTATAAAAATCGGGCTGGGCTTCGGCCAGAAGGATCAATGGAAGCCCCCAGAAAACCGATGAAAGCCCACGAAGCAAGCCAACCAGTGCGTGCGAAAGTCCTTCTTCCCGTATTTGCTCTGGACTTGAATCGGATCCCATGCCTAAGCGCTCAGATAGGTATAGCCAGAAAGACCCGCATCATAATCCCTCAACAGCCGCATGCCCTCAGTCGGTTTCATCAGATCGGCCTTGATAGCGCGATCCACCTGACGCTTCATGCGTCGCTTAAGTTCGTGCTGATCATACTGCACTGAAGCCAGTGCAGCCCCAACGGTTGTTCCCTGGATGATTTCCTCGACGTAGTAACCACAGGGCTCATCGGGATCGAGGAAGACGTGGACTTCATTGACTCGGCCAAAAAGATTGTGGAGGTCCCCCATGATGTCTTGGTAGGCGCCCATGAGAAAAAATCCCAAGTAATAATCGTGGAGCAACTTGCCATGTTCATCGGTTGGCACCTCATGCAGCGGAAGGGTATTGCGAGAATCCTCGAAATCAATGAATTGATCTACCTTGCCATCAGAATCACAGGTGATATCGACCAAGGTTCCCTCACGAGAAGGGGGCACCTCAAGTCGGTGGATTGGCATGATCGGAAAGAGCTGATCCAGAGCCCAATGATCAAGCAATGACTGAAACACACTAAAATTGCAAAGGTATTGGTCACCGAGCTGATCCTTCAGTTGACGGATGTCTTCTGGCACATAGGCTTTGCCACGATAACTTTCCAGGACGCCTCGCCCAATTTCCCAGAAAAGGGTTTCGATCTTTGCCTTGTCCTCGAGCTCAAGCATACCCAGGGTGAACATGTTGTGGGCATCGTCTTTTCGCTCAACTGCATCGTGGTAAGCCTCCAGCTTGTTTAGGCCATCCAGGTTGTCTCGAATGTCCACAAGCTCTTGGACCAAATCATGCTCCTTTTCCCCATAGGATAAATGACTTGCCGGAGTTCCCTTCTGAATGGACCCCACCACTTCCACGATGAGGACGCTGTGATGGGCCACAATCGCTCGCCCACTCTCACTGGTAATTTCAGGATGGGGGACGTCCTCAGCATCGCACACATGCCCCATGTAATGAACAATATCATTGGCATATTCCTGCAAAGTGTAATTAGTCGAACTTTCAAATGCGGTTCGACTGCCATCATAATCGACCCCCAGGCCCCCACCCACATCGACCGTCTCAATGTGAAAGCCCATTTTGTATAACTTTGCGTAGAGGCGAGCAGCCTCCTGAGTGGCTTTCTTGAATGTCAGGATGTCTGGCACTTGTGAGCCGATATGGAAGTGTAACAACTTGAAACAGTGCTCAAGCTTTTCCTGCCTGAGTAATTGAGTGGCAGCAACCAACTCACTGGTGCTCAAACCAAACTTCGCATTTTCCCCGGCACTCTGTGCCCACTTGCCAGCTCCCTTGCTCAGGAGGCGAGCACGGATACCGATCATGGGTTCCACCCCAACGGTTCGTGATACAGCAATGATCTGGCGTAACTCCTCCATCTTTTCAACCACGAGAATCACCCGCTTGTTGAGTTTGATGCCCATCAGTGCCATGTGGATGAATCCACTGTCCTTGTAGCCATTACAAATCACCAGACTATCCTTATCATCCTGAAGGGACATCGCAGCAAATAATTCTGGCTTACTACCCACTTCCAGCCCCATGCCAAAGGGTTTGCCGGCATCCAGAATTTCTTCAACCACTTCTCGCAATTGATTAACCTTGATAGGAAATACCCCACGATATCGATTCCTGTATGAGGATTCTTTAATCGCATCCTGGAAAGCACGATTGATGGATTCGACTCGATGGCGGAGAATATCTTGAAACCGCACCAGAATGGGAAACTTAAGTCCCCTGGAACTGGCCTCCTGCACAATATCCATCAAAGCCACAGACGCACCGGCATCCTGCAGGGGGTAAGCGGTAGCATACCCGGATTCATTGATCCCGAAATACTGCGCCCCCCATCGGGCAACGTGATAGAGATCGGTTGCCTGATCAATCGACCAGGGACTGGTTGGTTCCTTCAATTCGCTCATGATATGACCCTACAACTGCGACGCACTATATCGGTGAGGGTGTGGAATTCAATCCAACGATAACTCTTTTTGCAATCTGTCAACTTGAAACTCCTGAGGGGTTTGGCTTCATTAGGAGGATGAAGTCGGTATCCCTGAAAACATTGGTCCAACATTGTAATCGCCTCCTCAATATTGGTGGGATCGAAGATTGGCCCGGAGCGGTCAATGGGCTTCAACTGGAAAACAACGGACAGGTCACCCGCATTGCGGCTTCGGTGGATGCCACCCTGAGTACCGCGAGGAAAGCCGTCGAAATGGGAGCTGATCTCATGGTTGTTCATCACGGACTTTTCTGGAACAAGACACACCCCTGGACCGGGCACCGATACGCTTTCATGCGATTCATGATGGATCACAATCTGGCTGTTTACAGTGCTCATCTTCCACTGGACCTGCATGATGAGTTGGGGAATAACATCCAACTTTGCCGTGCCTTGGGTGTCGGGAAAACCAAGCCCTTCTTTCACGACAGGGGAAGCAAACTAGGTCAACGATTCACCAAAAGTATCGACCGTTCAACCCTGGTAGCGCGACTGGGCAATATCCTTGGAACCCCCCCTATCCTCTTGGCTGGCGGACCCGAGCGCTGCCGTCATATTGGGGTCGTCACCGGGGGAGCAGGTGCAGAACTAGCCATTGCAGCGAAGGAAGGGGTCGATACCTTCATCACTGGAGAAGGACCTCATTGGACACATGGATTGGCTGAAGCACTTGGGATCAACGTGCTTTATGGGGGGCATTATGCTACCGAAACATTTGGTGTGAAATCACTTGCAGAAAATCTTTCGGCTAAATTCCAGCTTCCGTGGTCCTTTGTGGATCATCCCAGCGGCCTCTGACGCGGGGTTTCCCTGAGCGCATGCTCAAACTCAATCATCGCAAGCTCGAGCCAAGAAAAAACCGAGGCTAGCAAGCCTCGGTTTTTTGTGCCCATTGGGCGATTTGGAGGATCTCTTAAATTTGATCAGGCCTCACCCACCTGAAATCGGATAAAACGACGAATGGTGAGCTCATCACCAAGCTCCTTGCTCACTGCAGCAAGGTGTTCCTTGACGGTCAATTCGCCATTCTTAACAAATCCTTGATCAATCAGACAGATGCCCTGAAAGAACTTTTCCATCTTTCCTTCGACAATCTTCTCAACTGCTTGAGCAGGTTTATCCTTGAATTGATCAGCTGCAATTTCCTTTTCCTTTGCAACGAGGGCAGGATCTACCTGATCTCGACTGACTGCGGTCGGGTTGGCCGCAGCGATCTGAAGGGTGATGTCCTTGACAAGAGACTTAAACGCCTCCTGGTTGGTGGTTTCGTCCTTGGTAGCTCCCACTTCGGCAAGCACACCCACCTTGGCTCCAGTATGAATGTAGGCAGCGACGGTGCCACTTCCCTCAACCTCCAAGGACTGCTGGCGGCCAATTTGAATATTTTCACCCACCTTAGTAATCTGGTCGGTTCGCATGGCCTCGAAATCAGCATCGGGCTGCTCAACAATCGTTTTAGCCACCAGATTACAGAATTCACCAAAGGTTTCATTTTTGGCGACAAAATCGGTCTCGCAGTTAACTTCCACCAACAAACCAAGCTTCCCGTCAGGACGGATGTAGTGGGCGATCACACCTTCGTTGGCGGCCCTTCCAGCTTTTTTGGCAGCCGTGGCTACTCCCTTCTTGCGAAGGAAATCCACAGCAGCGTCCAAATCGCCTCCATTTTCAGTGAGCGCTTTTTTGCAATCCATGAGACCCGCATTGGTCATCTGGCGCAATTGGCCAACGAGGGCTGCAGTAATTTCTGGCATAGTTATTCTCTTCTAATATTTGATGATAAAAGGGTTGATTAGCCTTCGGTACCAGGCTCCTTAGCAGGTGAGTCAGCAGCAGGCTCAGCGACCGGCTCTGGAGCGACAACGGGAGCCGCTGCGGCTTCGATGGGTGCAGCCTCAACAGGTGGCGGGGCCACAGGAGGCACACTAGGATCGGCTTGATCCTCAGCGGTCGATTCTTCCTGACCCGCATCAGCAGGAGCCTGGGGGCGACTGCCCTGCAACTTCTCTTGAATAGCGGAGAGAATCAGTCGGATCGAGCGGATAGAATCATCGTTGCCTGGGATAGGGTGAGTCACGAGGGTTGGATCACAGTTAGTATCCACGATAGCCACGATGGGGATGCGCAGCTTGCGAGCCTCTGCCACCGCGTTGTGCTCACGTTTGAGGTCAACAATGAAAATCGCATCGGGGGATTTATCCAGGTGACGGATACCATCCAGGTTGCGGAACATGCGAGAGGCTTCACGACGCAGCATGGACTGTTCTTTTTTGCCGTAGTCACTAAGGCTACCGTCCTTCTCCATTTTCTCAATTTCGTTGAGGCGCTTGAGCGATTTCTTGATGGTTTTTAAATTGGTCATCATCCCGCCAAGCCAGCGCTCGGTCACAAAAGCCTGCCCACAAGCTTGAGCTGTTTCCTTGGTCGCGGCCTGGGCCTGCTTCTTGGTGCCCACAAACAAGATGTTGCCTCCCTTGGAAACGACTTTTGATAGGAAAGTGATGGCCTCTTGCAACAGCGTGGCTGTCTGGTTGAGATCGATCACGTGAATGCCGTTGCGAGCCTCAAAAATATAAGGCTTCATCTGTGGGTTCCAACGACGTGTCTGGTGTCCAAAGTGAACACCCGCTTCAAGCAGTTCCTTGACTCCTAATTGACTCATAATATGATTTTTCCTTGGTTATCGGCACGTAAGACAATCTTTAGACTGCCTGCCGTCCCGCGGAAACACGGGATTGATTTGGTGTTGTTTTGGCCCTACCCACTGCACTCGCAGTCAGTTTTTTCAGGCCGTGAATAGCGACGGGGGACCGCCGCAAGCTCTTTGCCGGTGAGCAAAGAGTCGAAAAAAATAGCAAATCACCATCGGAGAGCAATGATTATTTAGAGCTTTATCACCAAAAATTCCCAGATATCTCAGAATTAGGTGCGAGGGCTATTCTGTCACAGGTCGAAGGTTTCAAGACGGATGTTCAGCTGGTTATTTCAAAGATTGATCCAGCAGGATAACACCCTTGGCGTTACTCCCATCAAGCATATGCTCAAAGGCTTCAGCGACCTTTTCCAGTTTGTAGGTCCTGGAGACCAATTCATCGAGTAACAGCTTTCCACTGTGGTAGAGGCTGAAAAGAGCGGGAAAATCGCGTTCTGGGCAACATTGCCCATAAAGCGGGTTGATGTAGGTTTTGTCCCATTCAAACCAGCGCATATCAATGGTTAGAGGTGCTTCGATGCCACTGACCTGCACGGCCATGCCTCCATGACGAATCATCCTTAAAGGGGCGGCTCCCAAAGCGGGGTTGGCTGTGGCTTCGAAGGCGAAGTCGGCTCCTCGTTGATTCGTCCATTCAAGCACCTTGGCAAAGACCCTTTCCACAGAGCCTTCTCCCGACTGCGCTTGGATGCAATGAGTGGCTCCAAATTGCCTGGCCATATCCAGCCTGCTCGGACTGAGATCAACTCCAATAAGGGTCGTGGCTCCCGCGATTCTGGCCCCTTGGATCACATTGAGCCCCACCCCACCACAGCCCAGGACGACGACCGAGGCCCCAGGCCTAACTTTGGCCGCATTCACAGCTGAACCATACCCGGTCATCACACCACAACCCATGATACAGGCCGAACTGAAAGGGATACCCTCGGGAAGTCTGACCACGGCCTCCTGCCTCACGACAGTCCACTCTGAAAGCGTACCAAGGTTAAAAGAGCGCTCAATCGGTTTTCCTCGAAAGGTCGTGGCCTCGGGGTGAGCATGCCCTAGGGAGGGCTCAGTTCCAGCCACCGGTGAATGCCTCTCACACAGTGCGTGTGCCCCACCCCGACATTGAAAGCAATTCCCACAGGAGATAGCCCAGTTGAGCAACACACGATCGCCAGGTGCCAATCGCGTGACCCCTTCACCCACCGCATCAACCACTCCCGCTCCTTCGTGTCCCAGAATTAAGGGACGGCCCCACTGAATCGAGTCATGGTCTGTATGACACAATCCTGAGGCAACGAGTCGAACCCTTACCTCACCGGCTCCTGGAGGATTGACCTCTACCACCTCAACGCCATAGCTCCCGCTCCCGTTTGCAATGACCGCCAGGCTCTTTTGCGAGGTTGTTGTCATGATTTGCTGCCCAGTTCGATTAAACTGCCGAGTTGGCAAATAAGTTCACTGGACCTTGATATTTTTCCAGATAATGGGCCAGATCCCTGCGATATTCAGAATCAATATTCAACTGAGTCAGTTGCTTGTGCACGATGGCCAGCCCTTCGCCATAGGATTCAGCCTTTCGTGCATCATCAAAGCGTCGAGCCGGATCAGGATCCAGAAAGCGCTGTAGGATCTGAAGAAAGCGCTCATTGCGGGTCACGTAGGATGGCAGGATTCCGGGCAACTCGTTCGGAAGCTGGCATTTAAGGTGCTTGAGCTGAGCTTCGGATAGGGAAGCATCATCAGAAAGAGGTCTGCCTGTCATCAAAAACAGCCCAACCAGTCCCACGCTGTAAAGATCGGATTGAATGGAGGCACGCGCACGATCATGGATTTCGGGAGCCATGAACATGGGGGTTCCAAGGAGGATGCTTGATTTTTCGTGAATCAAATTAGCACGTCCAAAGTCGATGATTTTAACATAGCCCAGCGGGTCAATCATGGTGTTGCTCGGCTTGATGTCACAATGAAGGTAATTGGAAGCATGAAGGGTTTCCAAACCCGAGAGCATCTGCCGCATGATGTGAATGGCCACTCCTGGCTGGATACACCATCGATGCTGGAACCGGTTGAAGATGATTTTGGTGAGGGACTCCCATTCGCTGAGGGAGCACTTCATACGAACGGTTTCCATCACATCGGGATCCAGAAGCTGAAGCAGGGTGATGCCCCGGATGAGTTCCATCTGAACAAATCCTATGCCATTGCTTTCCTCGTAGATGTCACAATCCACCAGATTGGGAGACCTGACTGCCTGGAGCTTGGAAACCTGGGCAGCAATCCTACCCATGTCGGTCCAGTATTTTTTGACGTTGGGATAAATCCCAGGATCAAAGACCTTGACAGCATGTTCGGTCACACAACCTCTGGAACCATGCCTTTGGGCATGGAACACAACCCCCTGCTGCCCGCTACCAATTTGCTTCTGAAACCGATAGGCAACGGGATAGTAGATGGACTGAGATTCAACAATCGAGTGAAAGTTATCGTTTAACTGACGGTAACCCATCCCTGAGGAGGAATTTGCCGAAGGAGATTCCTCTGCCTGATTGTCCTCAACCAGTGTGGCTTCATCATCAGCGTTTCCTGAAAGTTCGAGAGAGGCTTGAAGTCTTGGTTTTCCTGACGTCATGGGATCGCGCATGTCCATCCATGGCCAAATTGCCCACGCTTTGCGATAAAAGGCAAGCTCCAACCCTGCTCGGGCCATCAAAGCCCATGCATGACCACTGCCATGATACGGCCTGCGGACTGATAGCTTAAAAACCAAATCATCGATCCCCAAGCGGTCACCTTCAGACAAGCAAGCCCCAGGGCAAGATTCACCATTGACCCATTGAAGCATTCGTGTTGACTACAAGCCTTGGAGGCTGTGGCGGTCAACCAGCATCCAATCCCTCTATATTGGGGAACAAATCAAAAAAACCGCATGACATCGCTGAAACGTCAACTGGCATCTCTCCATGAAGAACTGGTAACCTACATCCAGTTGGAGTCTCCTAGTACTCGCATTTGGGATGCAGAAAAAACCAATCTGGAGGATGCTCGTTTCAATGAGTTGGCTCTGGCTGCAGCACGCCTTCAATATGAAACCAACGGGGCTTTCAAGACTTGGCTGGATCAAACGGGAAACAAACCGAGTGACTGGACCCATTGGCATCAAATTCCGGGCATTCCCACCCAGGCCTTCAAAACCTTTGACTGGACCTGCCTCGATCCAGCGAGTCGTGAGCATGTTTTCTATTCCAGTGGCACCACGAGCAGCCAAAGCAGTCGCCACTGGCACAGTGCTCAATCGCTGCACCTTTATGAGGCTAGCTTGGTGGCATGGGCAAATTGCCACCGACCATGGATCCATTGCCGTGAACCAGGGACCGAATGGTTATTCCTAAGCCCACCGCCAAGAGAAGTCCCTCATTCCTCTCTGGTTCACATGTTTGCTACCATGGCTTCTCACCAGAGCGAACAGGTTCAGAGTCATTTCCTGGGAAGACTTGGTAAGCAGGGATCCTGGGAGCTGCCCATGCAAGAGGTGGTGAAGAAACTCCGCGCTCTAGACAGGCCTACCCATCTCTTTGCCACCGCATTCATGTGGGTTCAGCTATTGGACTACATCAAGCAATCCTCCAATCATTTACGCTTACCCCTTGGCAGCACTGTGTTTGAGACAGGTGGCTACAAAGGGCAAAGTCGCGCACTTTCCAGGGAGGCTTTTGATGGATTAATGAAGGATGCGCTGGGTATGAGTCCGGATTGCATTCTTCGAGAATATGGCATGAGCGAACTTTCATCCCAGGCCTACCCGACCCATCAGCGGGAAGGCGAGGAACCCACACGGCCAGGACCTTTTGTCTTCCCACCTTGGGCACGCCACCGAATTCTTGATCCAGAAACAGGAAGACAAGTGGCTCAAGGAGAGATCGGCATGCTGCAGATTGTGGATCTGGCAAACCTATGGTCAGGCCTCAGTGTTCTCACAGAAGATTTGGTCCGGGAAAATGGGCAGGGTTTCCATTGGGTAGGCAGAGCCACTGGATCCGAATTGAGAGGCTGCTCATTAACCTCTGATAACTTTTAAGCAACCCATCACATGAAACTCCCGAACTACTTCCTGGCCGACATGGGATCTGGCCAAAGGCTCGAACCCAAAACCTTACGGGAGGCGTGCCTGACCCTCAAACGAAACAGAAGGCAGTACCTTCAGGAAAGAACCACACCGACCCTGATTCGAACCCTTGCCAATGTGGCTGAAAACTGGACCCTCGAACATTACCCCATCAGAAAATGGACCCTTGAGAGGGGGCCTCAGGAAACGGGATTTCCGCTGACTACCCTGACCAAGGGAATCGACCAGTTCATGGCACAGATGAATGAAACCAGCCTGCAAGCCCTGATTCAGCAGGACCTTGGACATCTCAAGCGACTGGATCAACCCTGCTCCAATGAGGCAGATCCATCCGGGCAACGATTGAGCATGGCTTTTGGTTCTGAATTGATTTTTCACATCTCAGGCGGGGCATTACCCAATGCCATTTTCACTCACATGATTCTAGGCATTCTGACCAAATCAGCCCAACTGATCAAATGCCCATCGGGAGGGTCTTTCCTTGCCAGGATGCTGGCCCACTCCCTTTATGATGCGGACCCAAAATTGGGCACATGCCTCGAGGTGGCCGAGTGGGAAGGAGGGGATCATGAACTAGAAACCATTGCCATGGACGAGGCTGAAACCATTACAGCCACCGGATCAGACGCGACACTCGCTTCGGTCCATCAGCGCGTCACACCCTCCAAACGATTCCTCGCATACGGTCACAAAGTGAGTGCCGCACTCATTACCAAAGGGGCTCTTCAGGGCCTGAGCACCCGCAAGCTACTCCACAAAGTGGTGGACGATATTGTCGCGTGGAATCAACGCGGATGCCTTTCTCCTCACGTGATTTATGTGGAGGACAATCCAGATCTGCCCCCCATACAGTTTGCCGAACGCCTGGCAGATTATCTGCAGGATCGGGAATTGGAAGAACCCAGGGGCAGCATTCTTCCTGGGGAAGCGGCGCGCATCCGCTCAAGAAGATCTTTTTACACAATCCGTGCGGCGCATGCCCCCGGAACGGCTTTCTGGGAAAGTAAGGGAAACACAAATTGGACCGTTGTCTTCGAGGAGGACCCCATATTTCAAACCTCGTGTCTCAACCGCTTCATCTACGTCAAACGCATCGAACGGGTCAAAGAGGTGATCGACGGGCTGGAAAGCATGCATGGGAAGGTCTCCACCTTGGCATTAGCCGCTGCACCAAGTGAGGCCGATGAGATTGTGGAAGTCATGGGACGATGGGGTGTGTCTCGCATTTGTCCCATCGGCTCCATGCAACAACCCCCTCTTGGATGGCGCCACGATGGTCGCCCAGCACTAGCCGATCTGGTCCGCTGGGTAGACTGGGAAGTCTAAACTCAAACCACCCGCAATCACTTTTTCATGGAACTAAGAAAAACCTTTCAATTCGAAGCCGCCCACCTTCTTCCTCACCTACCGGCAGATCACAAGTGCCGTAGGTTGCATGGCCATAGTTTTCAGGTTGAGGTCGTGGTGGATGGCCCTTGTGACCCTACCTTTGGATGGGTCATGGATTACGCCGAGATTAGCAAGGCCTTTAAACCCATTTGGGAACGGCTGGATCATCACTACCTCAATGAAGTTGAGGGACTGGATAATCCAACCAGCGAAAATGTCGCTCTTTGGATTTGGGAGCGATTAAGCCCTACCCTTCCCCTGCTCAAGGAAATCGTCGTGGCAGAGACCTGCACCGCACGTTGTGTTTATCGAGGTCCTTCAAGCGCCTGAGCACCCTGCTGGCTTGCCTTAAGAGAGGAGCTTTGCGATTATGATTTCATGCACAGGAAGCTGCTCTTACCAATCGGACACGGGAGGGTCATCCTTCTGGTTTTGCTATCCTTGCTGGGGATGGGCTCAGACAACTTGTTAGAAGCCCAGCAAAGTCCAAGACCTAGCTCGCCTAACATTGTTGTCATCTTCATGGATGACATGGCCTATGCTGATATTGGACCCTTTGGAGCTAAAGGCTACCCTACGCCCAATCTAGATCGAATGGCCAAGGAGGGGAGACTCTTCACCGACTTCTATGTCACCCAGGCGGTTTGTTCAGCCAGTCGAGCCGGCCTGCTAACTGGATGCTACAACGTACGCATTGGTATTCTGGGTGCACTAGGACCTGGCGCCAAGCACGGCATTCATCAAGATGAAGTCACACTGGCAGAAATCTGCAAGCAACAGGGTTATGCCACCGCCATTTTCGGCAAATGGCACCTGGGTCATCACGAACCATTCCTACCCCTTCAGCATGGTTTTGACCATTATTATGGTCTTCCCTATTCCAACGACATGTGGCCATACCATCCCGGGGTACGCCATCTTTCAGTGGAGGAACGCCTCAAGCGCTGGCCCCATCTCCCATTGATCGAACAAAATAAAATCATCCGCCCAGAGGTTACCCCAGAAGATCAAGAGCAGCTGACCACTCAGTACACCGAGCGTGCCGTGGCTTTCATTGAAGCCAACAAGCACCAGCCGTTTTTTCTCTACGTCCCTCACTCCATGGTGCACGTGCCCTTGTATGTCTCGGATAAGTTCAAAGGCAAAAGCGGTTCAGGTCTTTTCGGTGATGTGATGATGGAGGTCGATTGGTCAGTGGGGGAAATCCTTGAAGCTCTACGCAGGAATCGGCTGGACCAAAAAACCCTCGTCCTTTTCACCTCCGATAACGGTCCTTGGTTAAGTTATGGAGACCATGCTGGCTCGGCGGGTCCTCTCAGGGAAGGTAAAGGAACCATGTTCGATGGTGGGTGCCGGGAACCTACGATCGCCTGGTGGCCAGGAACCATACCGGCTGACACGCGCTGCGATCAACCAGCCATGACGATTGACTTACTACCGACTATCGCGCATTTGATCGGGGCCGATTTGCCTGAGCACCCCATTGACGGCAAGAACATTGCTCCACTACTCATGGGAGATCCAGATGCCAAGAGCCCTCATGAGGCCTATTTCATGTATTATGGTAGAGAACTTCAAGCCATGCGAATGGGCCCGTGGAAATTACACTTTCCCCATGGCTATCGCACCATGGCCGGAAGACCTGGAGGGACACAAGGCATCCCAACCGAATACGAACAGTCACGCATTGATCTCTCACTATTCAACCTAGAAGAGGATATAGGGGAAACCACCGACCTGAGCCAACAACACCCCGAAATCGTCAGGAAGATGCAAGGTCTGGCCGATGCCATGCGTCAAGACCTGGGAGACTCCCTCACCCAGGTGATTGGCAAAGGCAACCGGGAACCTGGCAGACTATGAGGCAACGAGTGCTTCACTGCTATGGGGCTCGGACCCACCTGGGTCAATCATTTGCCTTCGAATCATCATCATGGACCCTATCATCCTTATCTGCGACGCCAGCAACTTGATGATCGTTCATGCCAGTCAGGGGGCACTGCGATTATTAGAAACCGATGCTTACCCACTCCAAGGTAGCCATCTGGATCGCTGGTTATCGCCACACGAAAGCATTCAGGGTCAATCCCTCGCTGACTGGTTGGGCCACCAAGACGACGAGGCGAAAAAAGTTTTTGAAAGCACCTTGAATCTTGGTTCTGGTTTGGTGGCCCAGTGGCAATGCTGCTTCGAGCGATTTGAAGACCATGGCATGCACAGACTCCTGATCACCCTGAAACAACCACTCAGTGATGGGTTGGAGAATAAGGAAAACCTGATCAGGCAAAATATAGCTTTAAATCATTCACGGATTGTTGCTGGAGGGATGGCGCATGAAATCAACAACCAGCTGACACCGCTGATGTTGACTGCTGATTTAATCCAAGAAAGCAGTCAAGGATCTGACCGAGAGATCTTTGAAAAATGGCAAAGAGACTTTAGGAAGCTGACCGCATCGCTGAAGGGGGCTTTCGATTATCTCAAGACAACTGATAGCCCCAGTTGCCAGTTTGATCCAGCTGGCGAAATCCAATCTTTCATGCCCATGCTACATGCTGCCCTGCGTCATAGCCCTAAGCCCTACATGGCAATCGGAAAGCCAGTTTCGTGGGTGCAGGGCCGTAGGGCTGACATGCACCTCATCGTTCTGAGTCTTTGTCTCCATTTCAAGCAGGCCGAGCAAAAGGTCGACCACATCCAGATCAATCTCTGCGATATCATACTGGAACCCTCCACGCTGAAAGCGATGAAGGGCCTCCCTTCACAAGTGAAGGCTGGAAATCATGTATGCATCCGGATAAGTGACCGATTAGACAAATGCCAAACCGAGCTCATGCCGCAGCCACCGACTCAGGATGGCATCCCCGAAGACCTGCAAGGGGTCAAGTTAATCGTCGAGTCCATGAGGGGCTTCATCACAGCTCATATCAACAAGCAATCGATCCATACCTTCGAGCTCTACTTTCCTGCCGAGCCGCTGGACTCTGAACCGATCATCAAGGAATCACCATTGAAATCTTCCTGCGCTGCAGATCAAAAAAAGATCGAAACGCCTCAACTACCAGGACCCATCCTCTACGTTGAAGATGAGGAGCCACTGAGAAAAATCGCTGGAGCTGTTTTGACACGAGCAGGGCATGAGATAATCTTCGCCCAAAATGGTATCGACGCTCTGGCCAAGCTAACGCAGGTAGGAAAAAACCTTTCGTTGATCATCACAGACGTTGCGATGCCTGAAATGGACGGTATCGAGTTTGCTGGATTGGCTAGGCAACTTCATCCCAACCTGCCGATCGTGGTGGTGAGCGGGCGTTTTGATCAGTCCATCCTTGAGAAGCTGGATGAACTCAGTATCCACCAACGTCTCCAAAAGCCTTTTACGGCTAGGCAATTGAAGGAAGCTGTCCAGCTGGTTTTGCATCGGTCGGAGAATCTGACCTGAAATCCATTCCCAGATTCAAAACTCAGAGGGAATTGAGCAAGTTAGCGCCCGGACATTAAGGTCTGAGCCAACCTACGATGGACCGAAAACGATCTGGATTGTTGCCAGGATTCAGATCACCAGCAGTCGAACCTTCAGGAATATCCCAAAGAGAGAGGTCAAACGCTCTGGGATCGCTAGAGAAGGAAACATGACCATCACCCCAAAGCACATTCAAACCAACCGGGCTCCGGTTGGTCTTATGAGGGATGGTCTTGTAAGAATAGATAAATCCAGTGAAGAAAGTACGATCTGAGGCCATTTGAGTGGTTTTGGTTGCCACTTTTCGCCACTGAGCCTGATTTAAGTCATCCGTGCTGGCAAAGGCAGATTGCCTTGATTGAGGATAGTAGACGTAACTGGACCTAACCCAAGCCCCCTGTGCCACTGGAAAGGGATGCTGAGCGTTTTGATAATACTTTAACTCATAACCCCTACCCTCAAGGTTGGCGTCAATCCCTTTGAGGCCTGGATCATAAAATAATCTGGGCTCAGTGATATAACCATAGCGAAACAAATGGCCGTGATTGAAAGGGAAGTCGAGGTCAGCAGGTTGACCATCAGCTCCGCCGAAAAGTCGATAGGACCACCAGGGGCTGCTACCGGGCATTTGCTCAGGATTGAATAGCGATGGGTAAAGCTTGTCCTCGTGGTCATCGGCATAAATGAAGGTAGCGATGCCTAGTTGGCGAAGGTTGTTGATGCAATTGGCTCGATGAGCCTTGTTCTTGGCTGCACTCAGCGCCGGTAGGAGCATCCCTGCCAAGATGGCAATGATGGCAATGACCACAAGTAATTCAATGAGCGTGAAACCAGCTGATCGTTTGCCTTGGGTGACTCTCAGAGAAGGATATCGATAATCTTGCATGACGGACTGACCGTGTTTGGGTTGACCCACATGGTCAACTAGTCGTTATCAAGATGCACTGAAATCACTCTGTTGGAAAGACTTTTAACTTTTGCAGCTTTTCTCAGAGACGCTGGGCTAGGTCGAGCCCTTGAGACTCAATTAAGCCTATTCGTGACGGAGAGCCTCGATGGGATCCAGGCTGGCAGCAGCATTAGCTGGATAGATACCAAACACCACCCCAATAGCCCCGGAGATGCTGAATGCCAAGGCAACTGACCACCAGGTGATGATCGTCTGCATCCCAGTGGATGCGGTCACCACAAGGGGCACGATGACACCCACCACAACCCCTACCAAGCCTCCCCCGATGGAGAGAACCACGGTCTCAACCAGAAACTGTGTGATGATATCTCGCTTCTTGCCTCCCAGGGCTCGACGCACACCGATTTCACGAGTGCGCTCGGTCACATTGGCGAGCATGATGTTCATGATGCCAATCCCGCCAACAATGAGGGAGATGGCTGCGATGGACCCCAACACGATGTTAAACATGCGCTTGGTTGCCTCAGCCTGTCGAAGTAGTTGCAAGGGGACAGTGATCTCATAGTCCACCTCACGATGAAATCGAGAAAGCATGGTTCTGACTTGCGGATCAGCTGATTCAACAAATGAATGATCCTTCATTTGAATGCGCATTTCATGCAGTTGAACTGTCTCGGAATTGACTGTGTTACCCGTGCGCTTAACAAGCGTTTCGCCAAAACGGGCCTTACAAGTAGATAGAGGAATGTAGACATTATTATCCAGTGTCTCCCCCTCGCTCTCCCCTGATTGAGGTCGATCACCGGGTGTATTGATTTCTCTGACCAACCCTACAACCCGATAGTAAACGCCCGCAATCTTGATGGTTTGCTCGAGCGGATCATGGTAAGGAAAAAGGCGCTGCGCCAAGGAACTGGTCAGAACGCAAACATTCTGTTTGTAGACCTCATCCATATGCGCAATGAAACGTCCCTTGAGCAGATCGATGCTAACAATCTCCGGATAAAAGGAAAGGGTGCCAATCACTTGGCAAGGTAATTCTATTTCGAAAAAGCGTATCCGCTCGCGAATAAGACGCATGGGCAGAACGCGCTCTACCCCAGGGATGGTCGAATAAACGCGTGAGGCATCATCATAGGTCAAACCATATCGTATGCCGCGCCCTCGGCCGCTGGTGTTGTTTTGTTCGCGAGATTCTTCAGGTGGTTTGACGCTGCGAACAATGATGTTGTTGCTGCCAAGGGCCTTGATTCTTTCCTGAGCCTCGAAGGAAGCTCCCTCTCCGATCGCCAGCATGGCGATGACGGAGCAAACCCCAAATATGATGCCGAGCATGGTTAATCCCGACCTGAGTTTATGCAGTAGCAGGGTTTTGATACCCAACTGCACAGTGCTCATGAACTGTTGGTAGTTGACCATCCTCCCTAACGCCTCTTGTAGACTTTCTGTCGGCTTTCTCCAGCCTGTCGCTTGATTTCCTCTCGGTCCACATGACCATCCTTCATGTGAATCACACGATGTGCTCTCTCGGCCACGTAGTTGTCATGAGTCACAAGAACGATGGTTTTACCATCGTCGTTGAGGTCATCTATAAGATCGAGCACTTCAAGGCCCGTTTTGGAATCAAGGTTTCCGGTCGGCTCATCGGCCAGGATCATGAGTGGATCATTGACAAGTGAACGCGCAATAGCTACGCGCTGTTGCTGTCCACCACTGAGTTGATTGGGGCGGTGGGTCAATCGCTCTCCCAGGCCCACCAAATTGGCAAGCTTCACACAACGATCGTAAGATTCGGCCATACTCTTGCCTTGATAGAATAACGGCACTTGGATGTTTTCGAGGACCGTCAACTGAGCAATCAGATTGTAGGATTGAAAAATAAACCCAATGCGACGACCGCGCACATCAGAGAGCGAGTCATCATCCATCTTGGCCACATCCTCCCCCCCCAGCCAATAAGATCCCGCAGTCGGTCGATCCAGGCATCCAAGGAGATTGAGCATGGTAGATTTTCCTGAGCCCGAGGGCCCCATGATGGCCACATATTCGCCCTGATGGATGGAAATATTAACCCCATCAAGCGCCATCACTTCGATGTCATCTCCCATGACATACTTGCGCTCAATACCTTCGATTTTGATGATGGGGTCTTCAGCCACGATTCGTCTTCCAATTTCCTGAAACCGTTTATGTCTCGGGGGGGCGCTCCTTACTGAGGGCGCCCCTGGCCTCCCTGAAATTGTTTTCTAGCGGCCTCTCTTTCGGCTTCGCTGATCGTGCCGTCACCATCGGTATCGAGCCGCTTCATCATAGCTTCCCGATCAAACCCCCCTCCTCCTGAGCCTCCCCCGGGACCTCTCCCACCAGCCCCTTGCCCCCCCTGACGGGCGTTGACCCCTTGACCATTGTCGTTGCCTCGAGGACGACTTGATTTTTCCATTTGATCCAACGCCGCGTTATCAGGCTTAAGATCAGAAGCGCTTATTTTCTCGTCATCCCCAAATACTTCCCCTGCTAGATTGATCTCCTCCATTTGAAGTGGGGGAGCTAGCAAAATCTCGTCGCCCTCCTCAACGCCATCAAGGACTTCTATGAACTTGGTATTGAAGAGCCCCACCTCAACAGGCGTCGGTTCAGCACTTCGCAACCCTCGTTTAAAGACGACTTGCTTGCCATCAGTGGTCGTCACCGACTGAATGGGAACCTTGAGGGTGTTGGGAATGTTGGTGATCACAATTTCAGCCCTTGCCGAGACTCCAGGTTTCAAGTCAGGAAGGGTGTCAGTAACCAGAATCTCCGTGGCATATTCTTTGAGGTTTGGATCGCTGAAAAACGAGGCAGAGTCCGGCAGCGGGGCAACCTTGCTAACGATCCCTTTGTAACGTTGATCAGGTTGTTGATCTAGGACAATGAAAGTGGTCTGTCCTTTTTTGATTTTATTGATCTGAGATTCGTGAATCTTGACATCCACCTTCATCTGAGACGTATCGGGCAGAGTGATCAGCTCCTGGCGGTTGCGCACCTGAGCCCCTTCCTCGATCATGGATTCGGAACTGAAACGGCTGCGACTTTTAGCGTAGACCACCATGCCACCTTTGGGTGCAAAGATCTTGGACTTATCGAGTTGCTCCTCTTCTCGCTGCAATCGCTCTTGATTGAGCCTCAAGGTATTGCTCTGAGTAATTAGATCCGCAACAGCTTTGTTCAGGGTGTTCGTGGCTTGCAGGATCACGCGCGTTAATTCATTGGAAGCCTCGATAAGAGCTGAAACATAGGTTTCTTCGAGTTTGGGGAGGTCATACATTTCCAGCATTTTGTATTCGGTGCGAGCCTGCTCAAGGCCAAGAAGCGAATTGGTAACCAGGGTCTGATCCCGCTCAAGGTTTGTTTTGGCTTCGAACCCTTGATCAAAAAGCCTTTGTGACCAATAGAGCTGATTTTGATTGATCTTCAGGGCTTCTTCACCCTGCTGGATCGCAATTTCTGCATTCCTGAGCTGCTGCAGGCGATCGCCCTCAATAAACTTACGGTAATCGATGTAGGCAAAGTTGGTATTGAGGATGGCCGTATCAATCAGGCTCTGCACTTGACTCCGTTCAATTTCAAGGTTGGCCTTGGCGGCCTCAAAAGTCTGCACAGCACTTTCATAGCTGAGCTTCTGCTGATTGACCTGCTCCACCGCTTCGGCAGAATCCAGCTCAACCAACAGATCACCAGACTTGACTACTTCCCCTTCGGGAATGATGTAGATGATACGAGAAGTGCCGTCGACCTCATTACGAATGATTTCCTGATTGACCGCTTCCAGTGTCCCACCGGCTGTCACCGAAACTAGAAAATCTCC